>JAEEGH010003357.1_pt1 | contig 42177 bp, 38 predicted proteins | sample 9134181 | NCBI WGS metagenome assembly JAEEGH01 (sample SAMN16246544, study PRJNA631951) | gut metagenome | biome: gut microbiome; feature: rumen; material: DP-attached | host: Bos | place: Iran: Karaj | collected 2018-10 | reverse complement strand
TCAACTATGAGACTGTCATTGAATCGTTCAGAAGTTTCCTGACTGTTGTACCTGCTGAGGATGGGAAGATGTACTGCATGGTATTGGATAATGCTCCCTGGCATAAGAAGGCGATCAGGCTGATTTGTGCAATTATGGAGCGTTTACCAGATTTTTGATATTCTGATCATCGCAAGCTGCCTTATTCCGAAATCTTTTATCAGCAACAACAGCATGCTGATGTGTCTGCGTGTTATAAGGTTACTCAGGATCACCAGATTTATATCATAGAACCGGGAAATGATCACCATTATCCGCGTACTTTTAAGATCAATCATTTCGCTTTACCGCATAATGGCCTTATTTTTAGTTTTACCTATGTTTTTTCGGTAATAGGCATGAGTCTTTTCCGCATGCCTGAAGTTGATCATAATCATGCATTGACAGCCGCCTATATTGAGTTTGAAAAAGAATCTAACATTTACTTTGTCGGTGAACATATAGATCCTTTCGGCTCAATATCAGAATCGATGTTCAGTCTTCTGAAATTTGTTTCCGGTGACGACTGGTGCAATTTTCGCAACAACCTGATTTTGGCATAGCATAAAGGCGTTATTGCAGCACCATGCTGGGTGGTAACCTTCTACTTTACCTTCTGGTTCATTTTCGGTGCTTATCTACTGCTCAACCTTGTTGTTGGTGCAATTTTACAAAACTATGAAGATCTTTATAACAGAATCAACAACCGGAGGGCAGCAGAAGAGAGAGAACAGCAGATCAACACCAAGGTTAAAGAACTGGTAAGCGAGCTGCTTAAAACGGTCGATGACGGTAAATTATCAGAAGACGAAAAGCAGCTCCTGCTGGAAAAAGCAATGGACATTGCCAAACGATGACCAGACATTTTCTCTGTTACAATTTAATTTTCTGGAGATTGGCTTTTATTTGTTTATTTAAATTTTGCAGCCAGCGGTTATAGGTACCGTGAATTTGCGATCCATCATATTTCAGGCCATAGCTGCTACCGTATACTATATCATAGCCATTATCGCTATACTTTATTACAACGGTAGCTCCATATTTAGAGCGTTCCTGGACAGCCTTTATACTCTGGCTGTCCTGCTCCGCAGCGGTCCAACCCAAATCAGCGGTAGACATCAGAATTGCTTTTCTTACTTCATCAACTGAAAAGCCTGTTACATGTTCGTGTACCTGCTCAACAGGATAAGTACGCGCACCGCAACCGAACAAAGAAAGGCTCATCACCAAAGACAAAACTATATAAATAACTCTTTTCATTTATAATAATCCTAATCACAACTCTCTGAAAACTGCAAAAAAACAGAATAACACCAAATTATTTTTTTAATGCATCCCATTCTTTCTTTAAGATTGCATACTGGTATGTATTCTCATAATGCGGTGTACCATCCTCATTATTTACAAAACTAACGAATTCCTTGAAGAAGCCCTCTTTCCTCATTCCTAGTTTTTCGCACAAATGCTGACTTCTCGTGTTGTAATCATCATTATAGGCGTAAATTCTTCTAGCCCCCCTCTGATTAAACAGGTAGTCAAAGAAAGCACTGACGGCCTCAAACCCGTAGCCCTTGCCACAGTATTCCTCATTAAGCATCCAGCTTGGACTGTAAGTCTCAAGGTCCTGTTTTGTAGCTTCATCAATTTTCTGCAATGCAACAATTTCTCCGATCACCTTTCCGGTTTCCTTGAGAACGATCGCAAAAAACAATTCAGAATTCTGTTGCCGTTTACTCATCTCTGCAATAGAATCCTCGATGGAATCAAGTTTTAAATCAACAAAGCAGTTAACCTTAGGATCGGAAAGATACTCATACACATCTGCTGCATCTTCAACTCTAAATGGCCTTAATATAAGTCTTTTTGTTTCGATCATGCATTCACCAAAATCAATTTTAAACTATATCTTAATGATAAATCTTATAGAAATGATCAACAAAGAGCTCAAATCAATTTTCTATGGAGCCTCTCATTTTTATTAATAAAAAAATCCGCCACTGATCATAAGATCAACAGCGGAGTCATTGTGTTCTAGTATACTTACATCAACTAGACATCAAATACTGACTGTGAATTACAGAGTATTTGCTGAATGTAAATTTTCGAAAGCAATCTGAAGACGAGCTATTTCAGATTCCTGGCCTTTACGAAGCCATGTTCTTGGATCGTAGTACTTCTTGTTAGGAGAATCTGGGCCTTCAGGATTACCCAGCTGACCCTGCAGATAAGCTTCCTTATCCTTGTAGTAGTCTAAAATACCCTTCCAGGTAGCCCACTGAGTATCAGTATCGATGTTCATCTTAACAACACCGTAACTTACTGCAGCTTCAATATCTTTTGGATCTGAACCTGAACCGCCGTGGAATACGAAGTTATATGGTTTAGAACCTTCTGGAAGACCTAATTTCTTAGCAGCGTAAATCTGAGAATTCTTCAGAATTTCTGGGTTCAATTTAACATTACCTGGCTTGTAAACACCGTGAACATTACCGAAAGAAGCAGCAATAGTAAAGTTAGGGCTGATCTTGCTTAACTGTTCGTATGCATACCAAACGTCTTCTGGCTGGGTATACAGAGCAGAGTTATCCATTCCGCTGTTATCAACACCATCTTCTTCACCGCCGGTGCAACCTAATTCAAGTTCAAGAGTCATGTCAATCTTAGCCATTCTTTCAAGATACTTGCAGCATAATTCAACGTTATCTTTTAAGGTTTCAACAGATAAGTCGATCATATGAGAAGAGAACAGTGGAACACCGTGTTCTGCATAGTATTTTTCACCTGCATCCAGCAGACCGTCAACCCATGGAAGAAGTTTCTTAGCGCAGTGGTCGGTATGAACGATTACAGGAACACCGTAGTATTCAGCAACATTACGGGCATGTAAAGCACCGGAAATAGAACCTAAAATCTGAGCTTTCTGATTGTCAAGCTTTAAACCCTTACCAGCGATAAACTGTGCACCGCCGTTAGAGAACTGAACAATTACTGGAGCTTTTGCCTTTGCAGCAGCTTCAATAACAGCATTGATTGAATCTGTACCAACACAGTTAACAGCTGGAATAGCAAAACCGTTTTCCTTTGCAACAGCAAAAACCTTGTTTAAATCATTACCAGCGATAACACCTGGTTTAACAACATCTAGAACCTTGGTCATTTTCTATCCTAAATATAAAGAAAAAATCAAAAGAGGAGAATAAACTGATTCTCCCCCATAAATATATTACTTAGCTTCAGCAGCACGTTTTTCAAGAATTTCTACAGCAGGAAGTTTCTTGCCTTCAACGAATTCCATGAAAGCACCACCACCGGTAGAAATGTAGGAAACCTGATCTTTGATACCGAATTTATCGATAGCAGCTAAGGTATCTCCACCACCTGCAATGGTGAAAGCTTCAGTCTTGGCAATAGCATCAGCCAGAACCTTGGTACCTGCAGCAAACTTATCATTTTCAAACACACCTACAGGACCGTTCCAAAGTACAGTCTTAGCGTTCATGATAACATCTGCAATAGCCTGAGCTGATTTAGGTCCGATATCGAGGATCATATCATCTTCTGCTACATCCTTAACATCTTTAGTAGCAACACCAGTAGTGCCTTCGAAGTCCTTTGCTACAACAACATCAGTTGTTGGAGGAATTGTAGTCTTAGCAGCAATCTTCTTAGCTTCATCAATCAGATCAGCTTCGTATAAAGATTTACCAACTGGATTACCTTCAGCAGCGATGAATGTATTTGCAATACCACCGCCAACAACCAGCTGATCAGCAATATCAGCTAGAGTATTTAATACTGTCAGTTTGGTTGAAACTTTTGAACCGCCGAGAATAGCAACCATTGGACGAGCTGGGTTAGCCAGAGCTTTAGCCAGAGCATCAAGTTCAGCAGCAAGTAAAGGACCTGCACATGCAACTGGAGCATACTGTGCTGCACCGTAGGTAGTACCCTGTGCACGGTGTGCGGTACCGAATGCATCCATTACAAATACATCGCAGAGAGCAGCATACTTCTTAGCAAGATCATCAGCATTCTTCTTTTCACCCTTGTTGAAACGGCAGTTTTCTAAAACAACCACTTCGCCGGCATTAACCTCAACGCCATCAAGGTAGTCTTTAACCAGACGTACAGGTACATCAAGCTTGTCGTTTAAGTAATCTACAACTGGTTTCAAAGAGAAAGCTTCGTCGTAAACACCTTCTTCTGGACGGCCAAGGTGAGAAGTAACCATAACTTTAGCGCCTTTTTCAAGAGCTAATTTAATGGTTGGAAGTGTTGCAACAATACGTGCATCAGAAGTTACCTTGCCATCTTTAACTGGTACGTTTAAATCAGCACGGATTAAAACTCGCTTACCTTGTAAGTCTAAGTCAGACATTTTTAAAACTGCAGACATCTATAAGTCCTCTAATAATAAAAAATAATGAATACCAAAAAATTAGTCTAATTATACAATTTTTGACTTTTATCAACAACTAAAACAGCAAAGATCACAGAAAAAAGTTAATGCTCATGCTAGTGCTGTAACGGCTGATTTACTTCCTTGATCATAGAGAAACTGCAGGCCTGCTGTGCAACTTTGCATATCAAAAAGAAAACCAATATAATGTTCTAAATCTTAGTCGAGGTGTATATGTTTAATTTTTCAAAGCATAAATTCATTCCTGCCGCTCTCGTGGCAGTTTCCTTCCTTTTTGCCGCAGAGGGCAACTGTGGTATCTATGTAAAGAACTACAGTACCGGTTCCAGAGTTGTTGAACTGGACGGTTCATACATAAAATCCTACAGCACAGGTGCACGTAAGCTTGAAATCAGCGGCAGACTGGTGAGAGACTACAGTAAAGGCAGATCAATTCTTGAAGTTGACGGCAATTACATCAAGGATTACAGTACAGGAAGAAGACTTGTTGAAATTGACGGTAAATACATTAAAGACTACAGTACAGGAAGAAGACTGTTTGAAATAGACGGCAACTATCTGAAGGATTACAGCACAGGTGGAAGAAAATATGAATTAAGCGGTGGAACTTCAGGCTCTATTTCATCCATTCAGCTGTTTGCAATTCTCTACTGCGCAGAGCAGATCCTCAAATAACTCATTGTCACATACTATTCTTATCCGGTCATTTATCAGCTACCGGATATAAAAAGGGCGCCCCGTAGGAACGCCCTTTCTCGATTAGTCTTTGAGTTCAGAAACTAAATCTGTTTTTCTTCCTCGTTATGTGCTGAAGTTTCAACGTCAGAAGCAATAGGATTTTCGAATGAAGAAGCTTCAGACCCCTGAACCTGATCCTCCTGGTTCAAGCTGTTGAAATCGCCTTTCTCCTCCTGTGCTGCCACGTCGGCGCCAGGCTGTTCAGCAACAGCAACCTGTTCCTCTGCTACAGGCTCGGATTCCTTCTGCTGTTGCATCTTCTGCTGAGCACGGGTAACCTCACCGAAAGCATCAGGACCGAGTTCCTCATATTTAGCTTCCTTGATGGACAGTCTGATGCGACCCTGTCTGTCAATTTCAAGAACTTTTACACGAACCTTGTCGCCAACCTTCAGGAATGCATTGATATCTTTAACTCTTTCAGGAGTAATCTGGGAAATATGAACCAGACCATCCTTGCCAGGGAACAGGGTAACAAAAGCACCGAATTCAGCAAGTCTTGAAACAGTACCTTCATAGATCTTGCCCGGTTCTATCTCTGCTACCAATGCATTGATACGCTCGATTGCATCCTGGGCTTTCATTCCGTCAGTAGCAGCAATCTTAACAGTACCGTCTTCAGTCAGATCAATAACAGTTCCGGTTTCCTCGGTCAGGGCACGAATTGTCGCACCGCCCTTACCGATAACATCCTTAATCTTTTCAGGGTTGATGTGCATTACATACATTCTAGGAGCAAACGGAGACATTTCCTCACGAGGTTTTGCAATACACTTATTCATTACACCAAGAATATGAAGACGTGCTTCGTGAGCCTGCTTCAGCGCAATCTGCATAATTTCCTTGGTAATACCTTCAATCTTGATATCCATCTGCAGAGCGGTAACACCTTCTGAGGTACCTGCAACCTTGAAATCCATATCGCCGAGATGGTCTTCATCACCGAGAATATCGGTCAGAACAACAAAGTTGTCTCCTTCCTTAACCAGACCCATTGCAATACCGGCAACCTGAGCCTTAATAGGAACACCTGCATCCATAAGAGCAAGAGAAGAACCGCAAACAGAAGCCATTGATGATGAACCGTTGGATTCTGTAATTTCAGATACCACACGAACAGTATAAGGGAATTCTTCTGCTGATGGCATTACAGCAGCAATACCTCTCTTTGCAAGTCTTCCGTGTCCAAGTTCACGTCTCTTAGGAGAACCGATAAGACCGATTTCACCTACACAGTATGGAGGGAAGTTGTAGTGAAGAATAAAACGTTCAGTTCTTTCGCCGCACAGTTCATCGATAATCTGAGCATCTCTTTCTGTTCCGAGAGTACATGTTACAAGAGCCTGTGTTTCGCCTCTGGTGAAAAGCGCGGAACCGTGAACGCGCGGCAGAACACCCGTTCCAACAGTCAGAGCTCTTACCATTTCTGTAGTTCTGCCGTCTATACGCGGTTCATGAGCCAGAACGCGATCTCTTACAATTCTCTTTTCCAGAGAATGGAAAAGTTCACCGGCAACACGCTGGTTAACTTCAGGATTCTCCGCAACGAATGCATCAATCATTGCCTTCTTCAGTTCGGCAACTTTGTTCAAACGATCAAGTTTCTCGGTAATACGGTAGATTTCACCGAGTTTTTCTGCTGCAAAATCAGCAACCTTCTGCTTCAGTTCTGTATCTTCGGCCGGTGCAGTCCAATCCCACTTAGGTTTGTTAACCATTGCAGCAAAATCGTTGATTGCTTCAATAACAACCTGCTGCTGTTCGTGACCGAACATAACTGCTCCGAGCATTGTATCTTCAGGAAGGATCTGAGCCTCGGATTCAACCATCAGAACTGCAGGCTGTGTACCAGCCACCACCAAATCCAGCTTACTTTCCTTAAGTTCGGAATTCAATGGATTCAACACATACTGATCGTTGATATAACCAACTCTAGCGGCGCCAATCGGACCGTTGAAAGGAATACCGGAAATTGCCAGTGCAGCAGAAGTACCAATCATTGAAATAATATCGGTAGGAATTTCAGGGTTTGCAGAAACAACGGTAATAACTATCTGAACATCGTGAGTAAATCCTGCAGGGAACAGCGGACGAATCGGGCGATCGATAAGTCTTGCAATAAGAGTTTCGCCTTCACTTGGTCTGCCTTCACGTTTAAAATATCCGCCAGGGAAACGACCGGCTGCATATGCTCTTTCCTGATAATTAACTGTTAACGGGAAGAAATCACGTTCCTCTTCAGGTTCTTCCTTATTTCCTACTACTGTTACAAAAACGGATGTATCATCCATGCTTGCCATTACAGAGGCATCAGTCTGCTTGCCAATCACACCGGTTTCTAAGGTAATTGTGTGCTGGCCGTATTTAAATGTCTTTACAATTGGAGTCACTTTCTATTTCCTTTTGACTTTCTCTTCTCTACACTTTACAAAATCTTGCTAATTATAAATGAAAAACAGAACTACTTAAACCAAAAACACAGCAAAAGAATCAATTTTCAAGGAAAATTACAAAATTGAAACGTACGTCGCAAAAATGCAATAACTGCCAATTTTTTCTAAAACAGCCGCAGTGATTTTATTAATGTCAACAAACAATTTGAGAGTACAGTGCATTTAGGATATGATCCACAGTCGTATCAGAACTTTCCGGACAGATGATTGCAGCGAATTACAGATACCGTCCACAGGCATGATAAAAGTAGCGAGATAGTAACCATGAAAATTGCATCACTTACACCTTTCCAGTTCAGACTGGCTACAACTATTCTTTACCATATTCTCAGTAAGGAATTCTCAATTGACCAGTCATACTCTCATTTTTTTAATAAAGTGAAAGTCGTAAACAGAGAACAGGCTCTGATTACACGTGTGGTCGGCGATATCATGCGCAGGCTCAACTACTTCTATGCAGTTCTCGGCATCAACAATAAAAATGCCTGCAAACATGTGGACCGTCTCGTTCATCTGTGGCATATACTGAACAATATGCAGCAGACTCACGGTGCAAGAACTGAGCCCCTTAACGAAGATGAGATGAGAAAAAAGATCCGCGAACTTAAGAAAAACAAACCATTGGTTGACGGATGTCCTGTATGGCTCGAGGAGCACGGACTGTATGAGCTCGGTGATGACTGGGCCGCTGAACGTCACGCGCTAGCGGAAGCTCCTAAACGTTTCATTCGTGTCAATACTCTTAAAATCAGCAAAGAAGATCTGATCACAAGGTTAAAAAGGTCAGATGTTCAAACCAAAGAGGTTGATGGTGTCGATACGGCACTGGAAGTGATAAGCGACGCATCTCTGTTCAAACTTCGAGCCTTCGAAGAGGGACTTTTTGAACAGCAGGATGCCGGTTCGCAGATGATAGCACCGTTTCTTCAGACTGAACCGGGAATGCGTGTAATAGATGCCTGCGCTGGTTCCGGAGGCAAGACTCTCCATCTGGCAGCCATTTCCAAGGGGAAGGGCAGCATAATCGCCCTTGATACCGAGGAATGGAAATTAAAGAATCTCAAGCAGCGCGCCCGACGCGACGGTGTTTTTAATGTTGAAACACGCGTAATTGACAGTACCAAAGTGATCAAAAGGCTTTACAACAGTGCGGATCGTGTTCTTCTGGATGTTCCGTGCTCCGGGCTCGGTGTATTGAAACGAAACCCTGATACAAAGTGGGGAGATACACCGTCAACTCTTTCCAAACTCTATGAACTCCAGGCAAACATACTTGAAAACTACAGTAGAATGGTAAAAATCGGAGGGAAACTGGTTTATTCCACCTGTTCCATAATGCCGGTAGAAAACGAAATTCAAATCAAAGTATTCCTGAAAAAACACAAGGATGAATTTGAACTTGAGGATCAGCACACGGTGTTACCTTCAAAAACTGGATTTGACGGGTTCTACATGGCTAGACTCATTAGGATCAAGTAATATGTTATTCCGTAATTATATTGGTTATATGAAATATAATCATAGATGATATCACTTCTAACGGTTAAATTACCTATTGTTTTCATCTGATTATATTGTCGAACTCTTATTAAAATTATAAAGAGCCTTATATTTTTATGGTTTTTTTATACTAAAAAGAGAAGTATGTTCTAAGATTATTGGCTAGAGAAATACTAAAATACAAATGAAAATAATACTTCTAAGCAACAATGAAAATATTAAACCACTGTACGATTGGTTAATAGAGATCGGCAATGAGGTTACATTGTATCATGAACCGCTTAATCTTAAATTAATCGATAACATCAATCCAGAATTGGTTATAAGTTTCAATTATCAACATATAATCAAAGAAGAGGTTATTAACCGTTTAAATAAAAAGATCATCAATATGCATATATCATATTTACCTTGGAACAAAGGGGCATCTCCCAATATATGGAGTTTTATAGATGATACCCCTAAAGGAGTAACTATCCACGTGTTGGAGGAAGGACTCGATACAGGTAAAATCATCATCCAAAAAGAATTGTACTTTGATGAAATCACCGAAACCTTATTTTCAACATATTCAAAGCTCAACAATGAGATAATCAAATTATTACAAGATAACTGGGAGATGATTTCAACAAAAAATTACACCCCTAAAATTCAAGAAGGGAAAGGAAGCTACCACAGAAAATCAGATTTAGCAGCAATTCTCAAAGGAAAGATCATTAATTACTCAATGACTATTAAGGAATTCAAAAGTTTTATAGCTAATTGCAAACACGAATAGTTTGTTGTTATCTTTAGACAAAACTATTAGGCATCACTTAATTTCGATGGATCGAGAACAGCAGTTGAGCTTCAGATCTTGGAAGTTCACACTCCTCCATAACCTCTTCGATGGAAGATCCCGCTTTAACCATTTTAACCGCGCGGTTATACATCTTTGACTCCGGATCCATCATCTGAACTTCTTCAAGTTTACGCTCAAGTTCCTCTATTCTAGCAAGGACATGTTCGTACTGTTCCGGTGCCACCGCGCTGTCACGCACGGAGCTGTGTTCCTGAGCAATCTGAAGATCACTGAGAGCCTTGGCGACATAATCCCAACGTTTGCTGAAACCTTTCACAGTATTGATCACACTGTCTATCTCGTTGAAATTATCTGAAATTGAAAAGAGGGTCTTTCGAATCTGCTGAAGGCTGAGTTGCAGGTAAACCACCCAGCAAGCCAACAGCACTACAACACCTATAAGACCCAATACAATATAAGAATATACAGTTAAATTGATTGTTTCCATTACTGCTGTAACTGACTCAGTTCAGTCCATTCCTCATCAGTAAGAAGTTTGTTCAGATCAACCAGTATGAGCAGATCATCATCACGATTGCAAACACCCTGAATAAACTTGGCGCATTCATCTGTTCCGACATTCGGTGCAACATCAATTTCCGAGGACTTCAGATAAACAACCTCGGCGACGCTGTCAACCAGTATTCCCACAGTCTGTGTCTCCGCCTCAATAATAACAATTCTGGTATTGTCCGTAACGTCAGCACTGTCCAATCCAAAGCGCAACCTGGTATCGATAATCGTGACAACATTACCACGAAGATTAATTATACCGAGAACATATTTAGGAGCCCCAGGAACAGGCGCAATTTCAGTATAACGCAAAACTTCGCGAACCTGCTTTACGTTAACACCGTAAGTTTCTCGATCTAATTGAAAGGTAACCCATTGAAACACTTCACTATCGCTTACTGAACCTGCAATATTCTGACTTCCAGCCACGATTTACTCCTTTACCTATATAGGATAATAAAACTATAAAATCATCGTCACGAGTGATCTTACCGGATTTCACCTAAAAAAAATATAACACAGCGCTAATTTCCATCTATATTAACGCCGTTTTTAAACAGTTTTACCAATTCTGTTACATGGATCAAAGCACACATTCTTTCTTTCACAATTCCAGCAAGCCAAGGACGTTTGCCGGAGCTGGAACGCCACTGCACCTGACTGCGTCGCAAAGTTTCGGTTCCAATTAAGCCGGTGCATGTAATACCCCATTTTGAATTTCCTAGTTCAATTACATACTGAAAGCTGTCAGGATCCACTGCAATCTGCGGCATAGCCCACTTTGCAAAATCAACAATCTGAACCTTTTCATCCCTTACATTCATCATTCCCATAAACCATTCAGGCTTTCCGAAAATCGGGGTAATTTTTTCAATATTGTTAATACTGCCCAAATCAATTAAAGGAACTGCAAAGGTAATCTTATCCAAGACAAAAAACAATGCCTGAAACTCTTCCGGAGTCTGTATATTGGACCACTGGGCAGTAGCCGGTCTGGCAACTTCCTGAACTACCTGCTGTTTAAGTTCCGTAGTCTGTTTGGTTTCCTCCTCGACCTTGCTTGACGCAAAATTCTTTACGCGCGGAGCAGTAATTGTAACAATTTCAGTCTTAACTTCGGTCTTGGTCTCAGTCTCAGTCTGAGTTTTAACCTCTGGTTTAATCTGACTGATGATTCTGGACAGTTTATCAAGTGTTTCCTTGCGAGGTTCCAGTACCGGACGTGATTCGGCCTCCTTTTGGACAGATGCCATAATCTGAGGAGACTTGTTTTCTGCACCGGCAATGTCAAAGGAACTAGGGGAAGGAGCGTTAAATGTGCGGTGTGCTGATTCACGATCGATAAACGAATCATCAGCTTTCGGAGTATATGTTTTCCCGAATGAAGCAACAATTGCACCGTCAGCAGGAGTAACCGCATCTGCTGTCCATTTAGCTGCATTTGGTTGAGTTTCTGTCTTCTGTTCGCTCTTTTGTGTATTCTCAGTTGAAAGCAGATCCGCATGAGTTTCCGGCTGTTCTTGAACAGTATCCTGCTTCTGTGGCTCAGCAGACAGATCGTGTTCATTTTCAGCCATGGAAGCATCAGTCTTTTTCTCTTCATGACAGGCCGTCTCCGGTTTCTCACCGGTTCCGTTCTTTATGTCATCCCTTTCCTGCGATTTCTCAGTCTGGGTAGCTGGTATCTGACAACTCTGCTCTGCATCTAAAGCTGTACTATTATTCTGCTCAGTTTCACTTTCTCTGCCGACAGTCTCAACAACATCAGAGGAATCGTCGGTAACGTTTACAGTTTCTTCAATTACCGGGCTTTCTTCCGGCACTTTCTGTTCTGAAGATACCTTGACCACACCGTCTGCCACAAGTCCGGAGGATGCAAGTTTGCCGGCAAGCTTTTCCTCTATTTCCTGAGAGGAAACCGGATTGAGCATCGATCTGAAGTACGATGCCATAGCCTCAAACTGTGTATCATTACTTTTCATTTAATTTTCCTTCTTCCTTTAGCAGATCTTGAAGAAGTATGTAATAAGCATGGGTACCGCGGGAATCAGGGATCAGATATGCCGGCGGAACATGCTTATGACTCGAATCTCTAAATTTAGTATCAATTGGAATATAATTCTTCCATACTTGATCTTTGTAATGTTCGCGAATACTCTGAAGACTCAGAATGGAAGCCTTGGTTCTCTTATCATACATGGTAGGAATAATTATATACTTAAACGGCTTATCAACTGTAGTATGAAGAATTTCAAATGTTTTCATCATTCGCTCAAGTCCTTTAAGTGCCAGAAACTCTGTCTGGGTCGGAACCAGGATCTGGGTACTTGAAGCAAGCGCATTTACCATCATAACACCGAGAACAGGAGGACAGTCTATCAGAACGATATCATAATAATCCTGCAATCTTTCAAGAGCATTTTTCAGGATCAGACCAACACCATCCTGCTCACCAAGTGTACGGTCCAATGTAGCCAGGGCAATTGATCCTGGCATAATGCTTATATTTTCGTACTTGGTCGGCAGAATAATCTGCAACAGTTCCTGAGTTGAAAGATTCGGATTCAAAAAGACATCAAACAAGGTATGCGGAAGTTCATCCGAATCATAATCAAAATAATTAGTAAGGGATGCGTGCGGATCGGTATCAAGCAGCAGAACTCTTTTTCCGTCCTTTGCAAGCCATCCTGCCAGACTCACACATGTAGTCGTTTTGCCGACACCGCCTTTCTGGTTAGCAGTCGTCCAAACAATCATTATTATTTCTCCTTATTCTTCAGTTGTATTGTACCATCCGGCAAACGTATCAGATTATAGTTTTCTGGCTTGAAATCAGATTTACCCTTTCCGTTGTTCCCATCATTAACCTTTACATCATCATCTTCAATGATCGGAAGCGGTTTAGGATTATAGGCATATTTTGATACTGCAATAACAACCTTTCGGTTCTTTTCCCGGCCTCTCTTGGTTGAATTGGATGCGGACGGTGAAAATTCACCGTATGCTTCAACAGCCATTCTCTGCTGCTCAACCCCTTTGTCGGCAAAATAGTTCAATACGGAAATAGCTCTGGCTGAAGATAACTCCCAGCTGGATTTATAAAGTTCATCCCCAAGATAACGGTTATCAGTATATCCGCGGACATGAACATAATTCTTTACACCCGCAAGAGTTTCTGAAAGCTTATCGAGAACAGGCTTGAACCTGTTCAAAATCGTTGCACTTCCCTGTGGAAATACAAGAGAAGAATTGAAATCAATTGTCAGCCAGGATTCATGTCGTGTCATAACAACAAGTTTTTCATCGAGAAGTTCCTGAATATTCTGCGATATTTCCTGCTGAATCGAGTCAAGAGGCGCCCCGTTAACAGATTCACTCTGAACTGCCGATTCAATTTCTGAATCATTGCGGGTATCATCATCACGCCCGAATTTTGCAGAACCTTCTGTATCATCCTTTTCTGTTTTTTCATTGGTGTCATCATTCGGGGAATTTGTAACATTGGATTTGAGACTTGCACCGAAATCAAGCACACCTCCGGCACCTTCAACCGGAGCATTAACAAGCGGGATATCCTTTTGTGATATGTTACTGAGATATTCTGAGGAGGTTGTACCGTCAATACCCATATTACCTACCAGCGCGGCAGATCCCGGTCTTGCTGTTACGAATCCCATATCAGCAAAACTCTGCACGAGCCCCTGAACGATACTCTTAACTTCTGTCTGAGCTGACATTGCAAATCCGTACAGAATTACAAACAAAGCAAAGAGCAGCGTAAGCAGATCTGCATACGACACCATCCATCTTTCAAGGTTTTCATGTTCAGGTACTTTAGGTTTCTTAGCCATTGCCTATTTTTTCTCTCCAAGCATCTCAGGAGGCAGATAAGGTTCAAGACGACGTTTCAACTGCATAGTATTTTCACCGGAGGCAATTGAAATCAAACCTTCCATTGTCATCTCCTTGAATTTGAGTAACTCATGATTGCATCTCTTACAACGGTTTCCCATTGGCAGGAATATGGTATTAGCGGAAACCACACCGTAAATGGTAGCAGTGAAAGCCACACCGATTGACGGGCCGAGCAGTTCAGGCTGATCAAGCAGACCCATGGCGTGAATCAATCCGAGCACCGCACCAACAATACCCATACACGGTGCATATCCTCCGAAAGCTTCAAAAACCTTTGCATTCTGTTCCAGTTCAAATTCCTCGGTAGAAATCTGTTTTTCAAGCAGGTCAACCAACTGCTCCTTATCCACACCATCTACAATCATCTGCAGTCCGGACTGGGTAAGCTGATCTGTTATTCCGGGGATCTGGTTTTCCAAAGCCAGCAAACCCTGCTGTCTGGCAATTGAGGTCATATTTTCAAGAGTTTCAACCTGAGCTGCATAATCAGGTTTTGGGGGAGCTATCATCCATTTCATCTGTTTCATGGATCCGATTAGCGTTTTTAACGGGAACTGCACCACACACGCACCGAAAGTAGAACCAAGCACTATAAAAAATGCAGGAACATCAATAAGTGCCAGAGGGTTACCACCTTCTATTATGTTTGCTGTGATAATTGATGCTAAAGCTAATAATACACCTACTAAACTCACAATAATCTCCTAACGGGACATTACTTCTCTAACAATACACTCTCCGATATCCTGAATAGGGAGCGTTATTGATGCGATGGAATCATTTACAACTGCCTGTGGCATGCCGTAAATGACGCAGGTCTCTTCATTCTGCGCCCATACCGTAGCACCACTCTGTTTGAGCAATCGACATCCGGCACAGCCATCAGCACCCATTCCGGTTAAGATTACTGCAAGAACCTTGCCTTTATAGGCATTATTTACTGAAGCAAATGTCAAATCTATACAAGGTCTGAAATTAATTGAAGGGTCAGACTCTGTAACCTTTATCGCATAATTATGTGACTTTCTGGTATCGATATACATCTGTTTGGCCCCTGGAGCAATGTAGGCGACACCGGGAACGAGTTGATCACCATGATGAGCCTCTCTTACCGAAATTTTTGACATTTTATCAAGTCTGGCGGCAAAAGAAGTTGTAAAAGTTGCCGGCATGTGCTGGACAACAAGGATTGGAACAGGAAAATCCGCCGGTATTCTTGAAATAACACTCTGTATAGCAATCGGTCCCCCGGTCGAAGCTCCTATTGCCACAAGCAAATATTTTTTACCGGACGGTTCAAACGTGGCAGCCGTCAATTCTTTGACATTTAGCGGAACAGCACTCTTAGGTTCAGGTTCATTTTTAAAACTTTTTTCGTATACGTGTGATACAGGCTTGGCTATTTTTGGAGAATGAACAGCCGGTTCAGAACGCAATGACGTTCTGGTTGAGTTTGTCTGAAAACCGACTGTTTTATTTGAAGAAGTGTATCTGTGCGGTTCTGTAACCGGACGTTGGGAAATGCGCGAACTATCTAAACCGGATCTGTAGCTTTTCGACTCGGTGCTGTTCCTGTTTTCAACTGCAGTTCTTTCATTTTTTGATGTCTGCGCAACTCCGGTTGAAGTTTTTCCGTAGTTATATTTGCTAATCGCAATCGAAACAACCTGATAATGTTTTCTCGAAATATCACGGATCTTGCCTAAAATGAATTTTCTGGCTTCCTCTTTATTCCTGGCAATATCATCAAAATTCTTGGTTATGAAATCCAAAGCACCGGCTTCAAGTGCATTAAAAGTAATATCAGCACTCTCCTGGGTTAATGACGAAAACATGATTATCGGCGTCGGGCAAGCCGCCATGATACTTTTTACTGCATCAATGCCGTCCATTATCGGCATTTCAACATCCATGGTAATTACATCAGGTTTAAGACTTGATACCATTGCTACAGCATCTTTACCGTTTGATACAGCGCCGACAACCTCCATTCCTGGATCAGAAGCGATAATTTCGCTGATCCTTCGTCTGAAGAAATTTGAATCGTCAACAATCAAAACTTTTATAGACATAAGTACCTTAAATTCAAACGAAACGAACCGACACGATCCCAAAACTAAACCTTTACGGGCAGTTTACAAGAAACCAGTTCTCTACCTGACCGGATGCACCCCCACTGAAAGACATTCAACTATAGAGACAAACCGGATTTAAATTCGTCCAGGAGCTCCAGACAGACCGGACATATTCTTATACTGACGATGAGCATAATGTTTCAAGAGGTTCGGTACATCGATTATCAGGGCAATTCCTCCGTCCGAGGTAATTGTAGCTCCTGCCATACCCGGAGTACCTTTCAACAACTCATCTAGCGGCTTGATAACCACTTCCTCCTGACCTATCAGACCGTCAACCACAAATGCTATCTGTTGCTGACCAACCTGAACAATAACAACATGTCCATGGGTCGGACGAACAATCTTGCTCGGATCTCTGATCAACCAATCCTGCAGATAGAATAAAGCAATTGCCTTATCACGGATTACAATGGTTGTCTGACCATCCACAACCTTAACCTGACTTAAATCCAGATGGAATATTTCATTAACAGAAGTAAGTGGAAGAGCGAAGGACTGACCGCCGACAGAAACCATCAAGGTAGGTAAAATGGCCAATGTCAGAGGAACCTTGATTTCCAGGGTGGTTCCAATTCCTTTTTCGGAAATTATATGCAGAGAACCATTCAATTTGGTAATTGATGTTTTTACCACATCCATACCAACACCGCGGCCGGAAATATCGGTAATCTGACTCTTGGTTGAAAAACCAGGGGCAAATATCAGCTGAAACGCTTCTGAATCACTCATTTTACTTGCGGTTTCCTGATTGATAATTCCCTTATCCAGTGCCACTTTCTTCAATTTTTCCGGATCCATGCCGGCACCGTCATCAACGATGCGCAGCAGAATGTGATCACCCTCCTGGCTTGCTTCAAGTCGAATCTGACCTTTGGCAGGTTTACCGTTTTTAATTCTCACTTCCGGAAGTTCGATACCATGGTCGCATGAATTTCTAACCAGGTGCACCATAGGGTCGGCAAGAGCATCTACCAGATTTTTATCCAGATCGGTATCTTCACCGACCATCACGAGTTCAATTTCCTTATTCAGACTGCGGGCCAAATCTCGTACCACACGAGGAAAACGACCGAATACTTTCTTAACCGGCTGCATTCTGGTTTTCATTACCGCACCCTGAAGGTCTGCCGTAACAACATCAAGATTGGATACAGCCTTGGTCAGCTCATCGTCATCATTATGGGAGGATCCGATACTGATCAGTCGGTTCCTTACCAGCACAAGTTCTCCAACCATATTCATGATGGTATCAAGGATCTTGGTATCAACTCGAACGGTGCTGTCAACAGGTTGAGCAGGTTGCGGCTGTTTTGCAGCTGGTTTTGCAGCAGCAGAATGCGCAGGAGCTTCGGCAGGCTTGGCTGACGCGGCAGGCGCCGGTGCTGAAGAACTTGGTTTGACCTCCGTCTTGGCAGGTTCACTCTGACCAGGAGCATGTCCCTTGCCGTGAAGCTGATCCAACAGAGCCTCAAACTCATCATCTGTGATCGTATCGTCTGTGCTTGATAAGATATCCTCCACACTAGGCTGAGGTTTGGTTTCAGCAGGATTATCCTCTTTCTTATCCTGACTGCCGGCAACCCCGTCAAGCAGTTTTTCAAACTCGGCATCGGTCACATCACTGGTAACCAGCTGATTATGCTGATCCTCATCAGAACCTGGAGCGTGTCCCTTGCCGTGCAGCTGATCAAGCAGATCCTCGAATTCATCATCGGTAATAATATCGTCAGGATTGCCTGCAGGTATAACAACCTGTTTTGGAGCCGGTTTCTCCTCCACCTTCGGCTCAGGTTCCTTTTTAGGCGCAGCTGCGGCAGGCATCGTACCGCTTGCAAGCTGTTTGAGTTCTGCCATCAAATCGGAAGGGGCAGGATCAAAATCCTCACGTTTGGTTACGTGATCAAACATATCCTTGATGCAGTCATAGGCACGAAGGACAATATCCATCAGAACCGGGTTGATAGAAAGTTTGCCGTTTCTCAGGCAGTCGAATATATTTTCAGCCGCATGGCATACTTCAACCAGATTGGTAAGACTCAGGAAGCCCGCACCACCCTTTACAGTGTGAAATCCGCGAAATATAGCATTTAACAGATCATGATCCTCAGGGCTCTCCTCCAGTTGAACAAGCTGTTCATTCAGAGTTTCAATAAGTTCAGAAGCTTCAACGATAAAGTCTTGTAAAATTTCCTCATCTACTCCATCATATGCCATCTTACGCACTCCCTACAGGAAACTTTTAATACTTATTCTTTGGTTTCCCTAAAGTTTTTGTCCATTTTTTATATACAAGATCAGACTTCAGCAGTAAATTTAAGAAACTTACAATCTTGCAAAAATTTTATCCAGTTTTTCACTTAAAGTTGCAGCTGTAAAAGGCTTTACAATGTATCCGTTTACACCTGCCTGGGCAGCCTCAATAATCTGCTCACGTTTTGCTTCGGCTGTAACCATAAGAACCGGAAGAGTCTTTAATTTTTCATCGGCTCTGATCGCCTTCAGCAGATCTATTCCCTGCATTCCCGGCATATTCCAGTCGGTTACAACAAACTGAAAATCACCATTCTTCAGCATTGGTAAAGCAGTGTTACCGTCATCCGCTTCGTGGGTATTGGTAAATCCTAAATCACGTAGTAAATTTTTTATAATTCTGCGCATTGTTGAAAAATCATCCACGATAAGGATCTTAATATTCTTATCCACTTTATCTACTCCTAAATGCTTGCCGCGCTTTTATAATTATTCATTTTCCAAAATGATATACATTTTCCTAGTTCAATTCTATGTGACACGACACATTTTACAATTTTGGTCTCTTTATTTTATGACTTAACACAAAAATTGAAGATCACAACATTGCATTGCAACAACGTACACAGCGTGCCGCAGGCGTCATATACCGGATACTGTATTCACCCAAAACAATCCCTTTAAAAAACGAATCAGACCAGATATCAAAGCCGGTATTACAATTTTCATCTCCGTTACACAAATAATCCGGCTTATTCTGTCTATATTTTATTCAATAAAACGTAATAAAAGGGATTTTTCACACAAAATTCCACCCTAAGTATACCACCTTTGTGAAACCGTTCAAAAAAAACACAAAACCTATTTATTCCTATCAGATATTTTATAAAAAAAACAAAGTAATTTTTGAATGTTCAATCACTAAAAACAGATAAGCAATAAAAAACCGGAACTATCTGATATCAGCAAGAAATCAAATAATTCCGGTTTATAGTTCAAACTGAAATGAAGAATAACCGCCGCGGCGGTATGTCAGCATTCGACCGTCTTAAATAACGTAATACCAGCACTCATCCTTCGGATCTGTTGTTTTAGACTTGCTTCTTACATCAGTAAGCTGCAGTTCCTGTATTTTAACGTTCACCCTGGTGCAAGGTTTGATAGACTTGGTAACAAAGGCATTACCTCCTATTACAGAACCTTTTCCTATCACAGTATCTCCGCCGAGAACAGAAGCATTGGAATAGATAGTAACGTCATCTTCTATAGTAGGATGACGGCGTACATTGCGCAGCGCCTGTCCTCCATGAGTTGACAGTGCACCTAGGGTAACACCCTGATACAGTTTTACATTATTGCCGATAACTGTTGACTGTCCGACTACTATACCCGTACCGTGATCAATAAAGAAGTGGTGCCCAATGGTTGCTCCCGGATGAATATCAATTCCCGTTCTGCTGTGGGCATACTCAGTCATAACTCTCGGGATCAGCGGTATATCAAGAAGATACAGTTCATGTGCAAGACGGTAGATGGATATAGCAAAGAGTCCGGGATACGAAATGATAATTTCATCCAGATTGAAAGCTGCAGGATCTCCATCAAAAGCAGCCTGAAGATCCTCTTCGAGATAAGATCTGATTTCAGGTATTTTCCCGAGGAACTTGAGCGTAATCTCCTGGGCCTTGATCATCAGTTCCTCTTTTTCTTCGGAATTAATGTCATGTCTGTAACGCATGGCAATATAGATCTGCTTGCTTAGATGAAACATCACGTCCTCGGTCAGCACCGAAATAAGATCCTGAAGATTATAAACCTTGTAGTTGCTGGTCTGATAAAACCCCGGATAGATGATCCTAAGAAGATTTCTGATACATTCAAAAATAATTTCCCGGTTCGGCTGATGAAACATATCATCCTTATTATCGATTGCACGATTCTGATTGTAATCCGCTATAATCTCATTCGTTACGTTTTTAATTTTCTCCTGAATATTCTGTTTTAATTCGTAATCGTCAATCATTCATCAATCCTTTATATATATATAAATAAGAAGTCTTCATACAGTAAAGATAATATATTCATGGGGCTGTCAAAGAATAATGCAGTTTTGACAAGTTGTCAAACCTGGGGGTTCCTGAAAAACTACGGGAAACAGCTTTTCGGAGTTTAAAAAATCAGAACCAGTCCTTGAGTTTTGATCTGAGTCTTAGTATGGCCTGGTTCAAAATCTGGCTAACTCGGGATTCACTGACATTCAGAATACTTCCAATCTCCTTCATGTTCAGTTCTTCCTTATAGTACAACGAAAGAAGCAGTGCCTCCTTCTGAGGCAGCGATTCAATGGCTTTAGCCATTGACTGACGGTAGTTCTGCTCAAGTACGGCATTCAGCGGTGCATTCTCATTTATATTCTGATTGTCAAACACCAGCGCATCTGCAGTAACCCCTAAATCTTCAATTCCTACAATTTTAGTTGTCGACGCTTCATAAAGCATCTTGTGGTATTCCCCGATAGGAACACCTATATATTCCGAAACCTCAGCATCTGTAGCATCCCTGCCCAGTTTTTTGGCAAGTTCAGTCATAGCCTCTGTTATCTTTCTGGTATTCTGATGAACAGACCGAGGAGCCCAGTCACCGCTTCGTATTTCGTCAAGCATCGCCCCTCTGATCCGGATACTGGCAAAGGTCTCAAATGAAGCCCCTTTACTGCCGTCAAAATTGTTAGAGGCATCCAGAAGACCGATCATTCCTGACTGGATCAGATCATCAAGCTGAACAGAATGAGGCAGACGGGATTTCAGGTGCAAAGCAATCTTCTTGACCAGATAAGCATATTTGGTCACAAGTTCCGTAGTTTTATCTTCCTTGGAACTGTATTTATTCTGTAAATAAACTTCCGCACCGTTCATAAAAAATCCTACAGCTCTTTGGTGGTACTGAGCATATTTTCAATAAAAAATTGAAGATGTCCGCCCGGCTGATAAGGGATCGGCCAGGTAAGAGCCCTGCTTGCCAGAGCTCTGAAAGCAATTGCTGCAGGTGATTTCGGGAAGGCGTCTACAATTACCTGCTGTTTGCGCACAGCCAGCTTTACATTTGTGTCGTACGGTATGCATGAAACAAGTTCAAGAGACGCATCAAGAAATCTTTCGGTAACCTTGGTCAGTTTTGCAAACAGCTCCTGCCCCTCCTTCATCGTCCTTACCATGTTGGCAACAACTTTGAACTTGTATACACCGTACTCCTTGCTCAGGATTTTCATCAGGGCATAGGCATCGGTAACGGAGGTAGGTTCATCACAAACAACCACCAGAATATCCTGCGCCGCCCTTGCAAAACTCAGTACCATATTGGAAATACCGGCGGCTGTATCCACAATCAGAACATCTACTGCCGCTTTCAAATCGCCGAATGCACGGATCAGAGCTGCATGCTGTGCCTGTGTCAGTTCAACCATAGCCTGGGTTCCGGATGTAGCCGGTAAAATCATCAGTCCGTATGGTCCGGTTATAATAATGTCATCCAGAGTGCATTCTCCATTCAGAACATTGAACAGATTTTTCTCAACCCGAAGTCCGAGCATAACATCAATGTTTGCCAAACCAAGGTCGGCATCAAGCAGCATGACCTTTTTCCCCTGTGCGGCCAGTGCTACAGCAAGATTAAGTGACACATTGGATTTACCCACGCCTCCCTTGCCGCCGGTTACGGTTATAACTTTCACACGACTGTTCTGCATTCGCACCTGATTAATAGAATTTCTCTGCATAGCTCTCAATCCCTGTGCCTGATCAAACTTTCCTTCCATGATTATAATCTCCGCCGCTTAAAATTGTGTTGAGTCATCTTCCATTTCTGACAAAACCATCTGGACAAGCTGCTGTGCATTTGCCACAGCCAGATCTTCCGGCACCCTCTGTCCGTTTGTCACATAGCTTATCGGCAGCTGATTCTGCATGCATACCGACAAAGCGTCACCTATACACAAACTTTCATCAAGTTTGGTAAGAACCGCACCCGAAAGTTCTATTCTGCTGAACTGTTCGTATGCATCCTGCAGTACCCTTCTCTGACCTGTTGCAGGAAGAACCAGATAATTGTGAATATGAACATTGCAACTGTTGATAAGTTCATCAAGCTGCTGGGATAAACGCTGATCCCTCTGTCCCATTCCGGCGGTATCGATCAGTACCAGCCTTTTGTTCCGCAGCTGATAAAGCACATTCTGCATATCATTCATATTTGACAGACTTTTTACAGCACAACCCATTATTCTTCCGTAGGTCTGCAACTGCTCATAAGCTCCGATACGGTAGTTGTCTGTTGTTACAAGGGCAACCTGATCCGCCCCGTACTTCATGGAAAAATGAGCTGCCAGCTTGGCGATGGTGGTAGTTTTGCCAACTCCGGTAGGACCAACCAAAGTAACAGCACCGCCCTGGCGCAATATTTCATTATTGCCGATTAACATATTGCGAACCAGAATATTCTCAAGATCCTTCCAGGACTGACGCAGAGTTTTGGCAGCAGGAAGTTCATTAGCAAGAGCCTGGGCAAAATTCTCAGCAAAGCCGCCCTTTATCAGCAGTTTAACAATCATTGCCTTGATCGGCTCATTGCGTTCATCCTTCTCGTTCATAAGTCCGGCAAGCTGTGACTGAAGAAGTTTGCGGATATTTGCAACTTCCTGCTGAAGTTCGGCAAGGGCAGGATCCGCAGATGCTTTAACCGTGTTCTGCGCCGCTGCACTGTTTGCGGAAAAACGGCCCGCCAGCGATTCCTGTTCGGCAAGGGTTTTCGGTCCGGAAACATCCTGATTCTGAAGACTGGAGAAACTCTGTTTCCCCATCTGGTTTGTTTTGGCATTTTTCTGTCTTGCCAGCAGTTCACTCAGTGTATCTGCCAGCTGGGCATTGTTTTTTTCCGCTCTGGTCTTAGGAGATTTAGCCGCCGGCTGGCCGAATCCTCCGGGCTGCATTGATGAATTCTGGCTTTTGGCAGCCGCAATACCGCGCGAGGAAATCGTCACATTTTCATCATCATAATCATGGCTCTTCGAAAACTGCTGAGTCTCCTGTTCGTCCTCATACGCAGCTACAATTTCAACTCCGCCGGACACTTTCTTATTAGACATAATTACAGCGTCAGGACCTAGTTCATCCTTAACCTGAGTAAGAGCAGTTCGCATATCATTCGCGAAAAAACGCTTTATTTTCACATTACTCTCCAACTTTCATACTGTTATCAGTGCTGACCTACTGAACAAACAATTCTAATCTGTTTTTCATCCGGAATTTCCTGATAGGACAAAACCCGAAGTCCGGGGATTGAATTTTTCACAAATTTTGCCAGTGTTCCACGCAACACTCCGGATGTAAGCAGTATTGCCGGCTGACCTTCCATCTCCTGATTATGGGTAGCCTCTGCAAGAGACTGCTGCATACGTTCGGCGAGCCCCGGCTCGATACCGACATTCTCTCCATTGGCAGCCTGCAGAGAGCGGTGCAGGATCTTTTCAAGATCCGGAGCCAGTGTAATAACCGGAATAACAGGATCCCCGCCAACCAGATTCTGAATAATCAGTCTTCTCAGTGCAACACGGCAGGCTGCTGTAAGAATATCAACATCCTGGCTCTTCGGTGCATATTCGACAATAGTCTGCAGGATTGTTCTCATATCCTTTATCGGTATTTCTTCAAACAGCAGATTCTGCAGAACCTTGGTCAGAATACCGAGTGTAACCACTCCAGGGATAAGTCCCTCCACCAATTTAGGCTGACTCTTGCCAACCAGATCTAAAAGATTCTGCACTTCTTCATGCCCAAGCAGACTTGATGCATTGTTCATCAGGATCTGACTTAAGTGCGTTGCAATTACCGTAGGTGTATCAACCACCGTATAGCCAAGACTCTGTGCCTGCTCCGACTGTTCATTGTTAATCCATACCGCCTCCAGTCCGAAGGCCGGTTCAACTCCGGGAATACCTTTAACTGTACCGAACACCTCTCCTGGATTGATAGCCATCTGTTTATCGATATAAACTTCAGACTCTCCGAAATTAACCCCCATTATAGTAATACGGTAGTTGTTGGCGGCAAGATCAAGATTATCCCTTATATGCACAGCAGGAACCAGAAATCCGAGTTCCTGAGACAGTTTTTTGCGGACACCTTTGACACGGTTGAGAAGTTCACCGTTCTGCGCCTTGTCCACCAGCGGGATCAGTCTGTAACCGATTTCAAGTCCGATGGTATCAACCTGCTGCACGTCATCCCAGCTGAGGTCTTTCTGTTTCTTTTCAGCGGCCCTCTTTACCTCCTCGGTCTTGCGCTTCATCTCCTCCTGCTCTTCCTTGGTAGGTTTCTTGCTCTGCTGTCTCTTCAGAAAATAGCCAAGTCCGCCGACCAGACCGGCAAACAGCAGGAAGGCAAAATGAGGCATACCGGGGACAACGCCCATAACAAACAGAATGCCGGCAGCAACAAAGAGTGTTCTGATATCACCGAACATCTGCCCTAGAACAATGGTTCCCATTTCCTGCTCTTCATTCTGTCTGGTAACTATAATCGCTGTCGATACAGACAGCAGCAGGGACGGGATCTGAGCAACCAGTCCGTCACCGATGGTAAGCTTGGTATAAATCTGCGTTGCATCAGCAAAAAGCAGATCGTGCTGGCCGATACCGACTATCATTCCGCCGATAATATTTATTGCCATTATTATCAGACCGGCAATAGCGTCTCCCTTTACGAATTTTGACGCACCGTCCATTGAGCCGTAGAACTCTGCTTCAGCTGCAACCTCACGTCTTCTTTTCCTTGCCTGATCCTGATCAATCAGACCGGCATTTAAATCAGCATCAATTGCCATCTGCTTACCGGGCATGGCATCAAGAGTAAAACGGGCGCTTACTTCAGAAATACGTCCGGCACCTTTGGTAATCACCACAAAATTGATTACCATCAGAATGATGAATACAATCAGACCTACAACGTAGTTTCCCCCGATAACAACATCACCGAATGATTTGATAACCTGACCTGCCGCATCGTCACCTTCATGACCGTTGATCAGAACAACTCGGGTTGAAGCAATATTCAAAGCCAGTCTAAGCAGCGTGGCAATAAGCAGAATAGACGGGAAGGAGGCAAACTCAAGAGGTTTCTTTGTAAGAATTGAAACCATCAGCACAACAATTGAAATAGCAATGTTGAATACAAAGAATATATCCAGAAGCCATGACGGCATGGGCAGAACCACCATTGCCAGAGCAGCCAGGATCAGCACAGGCGTACCCAGACCGCCCTTAAGCAGTCTTATAAGTGTTGTTTTGTTGAACGAACCCTTAACTGTTGCTTCCACTTTTCCCAACCTGTTTTAAACGCCGCAGCTGTATTATTCTGAATAAATAATCTGTAACGCAGATCCTCTGCAAATCACGAACCAAGTCGCAATATAGCACAATATTACTCACAAAAATGCCGATAGTGTCATATTTATGACGGTATTTCCGGCTGGTTCACAATTTATACAGTTTATCGAAAAATCCTCATTGTTAAATATACCGTTTCCGGGCATCCGCACCTCCCTATTACCAGGGGGATCGGCAGCTGTTTCCCAAACCGGATAAGCGTAAAAAAATCAAAGTTTTACATCTCTCTGTGTCCTTATTGCCAAATAAACAAATATGTGGTAAAAAGTACAATCAAATAGGGAGGGCTCGGCCCGAATTTACGCCTGCGGAGTCATTAGAATTCGAAGACGAAGAAGCAGGAAGCACACTACTCTGTACAGTGCAGTTCTCAAAGACTAAAGGTAACCATGACGTAGATCCTGATCATGAGATTTTCATCGGTTCAAAGCGGGCCTGTAAAGTTCGCAGATAACAGAAATAAGGCAGATAAACCTTATCGTGGACCGTTTGATCTGTCCCGTTTCCCGTCAGAGTATCTTGATATATAAATATTGACAGCGTTCTGTTCCGGTTCTACGGGATGGAGCCATGTTTTGTTTTCACAGATAGGCAGTTATAAATTATGACCTCAGCATTAACTAATACCGAATTCGTTTTTCCTTCACAGAAAAGTGTCTACCACGGAAAGGTTCGTGATGTTTACAATATCAACGATGAAAAGTTGGTTATGGTTGCTACAGACCGAATTTCCGCATTTGACGTAATTCTTCCAAAGGGTATTCCTTTCAAAGGACAGGTTTTAAATCAAATTGCAGCAAAATTCCTGGATGCAACTGCAGATATCTGCCCTAACTGGAAACTGGCAACTCCGGATCCAATGGTAACTGTAGGTGTTATGTGCAAAGGCTTCCCGATTGAAATGATTGTCCGCGGATACCTGTGCGGAAGTTCCTGGAGAGCATACAAGAGCGGCGTTCGCGAAATCTGCGGTGTTAAACTTCCGGAAGGGATGAGAGAGAATCAGAAATTCCCTGAGCCTATTATAACCCCTACCACAAAAGCAGAACTCGGTCTGCACGACGAAGACATCTCAAAGGAGCAGATCCTGGCAAAAGGACTGGCAACTCCTGAAGAATACGCAATTCTGGAAAAGTACACCCTGGCTCTGTTCAAACGCGGTACTGAAATTGCAGAAAAGAGAGGTCTGATTCTGGTTGACACCAAATATGAATTCGGAACCCACAACGGACAGATTTACCTGATGGATGAGATCCACACTCCTGATTCAAGCCGCTACTTCTACAAGGACGGTTATGAAGAGAGATTTGCCAAGGGTGAACCTCAGAAGCAGCTTTCCAAGGAATTTGTACGTGAATGGCTGATGAGCAACGGATTCCAGGGTAAAGAAGGACAGAAAGTTCCTGAAATGACTCCTGAAATCGTTGCATCAATTTCAGATCGCTATCTGGAACTGTACGAAAATATCATCGGCGAAAAATTTGAAAAAGCTGATAACGCAGATCTACTGTCCAGAATTGAAAAGAATGTTAATGATTACCTTGCCGGTTAATCTCTTAGCATTGGTTTAATATACTTATTTTCCCTGATGCCGCTCAAAAAAGCGGCATTTTTTATTCTTTGCGTCCTGCTTCACTATTACTCTGTTTTCTCAACAAAAGCCTTAAGTCTGATTAAAAAAGAACCGATAAATAATTAAAGAGGGGTTTGTATGTCTTTGAGAATAACCAATATCGCAGCATTGGGTGCCCAGCGGCAGCTGTCGAAGGCAACCAGAGCGCTGGAGGGAAATTACCAGAGATTGTCCAGCGGCCTGAGAATCAACAGTGCCAAGGACGATCCGGCCGGTCTGTGCATCTGCGATCGTATGACATCTCAAATCAACGGACTTACCCAGGGTAACAGAAACGCAAATGACGGAATATCTCTGTGTCAGATTGCAGACGGAGCGATGGAGGAAATGACCGAAATTGTTCAGAGGATGAGAACTCTCGCCGTGCAGTCAGCCAACGGCACAAATTCATCTTCAGAAAGACAGGCGATCCAGGATGAAGTAAATGAACTGTGCGCCCAGCTTGAATACATAAGCAGTTCGACCTCTTTCGGCGGCTCGCTGAAACTGCTTGACGGCAGTTCCAACAACGGCACCTTCTCCTTTCAGGTCGGAGCCAACGCCAATGAGACGGTCTCGGTCAATATAGGAAATGTCAGCTACTCCCAGTTGCTGGCAAATGCAGCCAGTGCCGGCAATACAGTTTCAACCTCAAGCTATCAGATCGGTTCCTCCAATGCGGTAAGCGTTCTGTCTGCAGACGATGCTCAGAATGCAATCGGAACATTTGACAGCATGATTTCGTACATTGACCGTGCAAGATCACAGTGCGGTGCGGTGGCAAACAGACTGGAGCATACCATAAGCTACCAGGAGATCATGATCGAAAATGTAAGTGACGCCAGATCAAGGATCAGAGATACCGACTACGCCGCGGAAATTGCCGACATGGCCAGGAACAACATTCTGCAGCAGGTGGCAACAACCATGCTTACCCATGCACTCAGAAGTCATAATTCCATGATAATGTCTCTGCTTGGCGCAATATAAAAAACGCGCAATCAGCTGTCCCTCGACTTAAAAAAGGAATGCAGAGCGGCCTCATCCATCATTTTCTGCTCTGCCCTGGCAAGTTTCTGGGCTTTTTTCTCCGCCTGTTTTTCAAGTAATTTCTCAAGCCCTTTCCTTTTGGCCTGGATCTGCATATATATGTATTTCTTCTCTTCTATTATTGTATCCGCCTTTTTCAGGGCTAGAACCTGATCCTCTGAAGCTGTATCAAGTCTGCTGATAAAATTATTATACTGAGTCAGAGTTCCGGTATTCATGATCTGCCTGCCGGCATTGTTAAGTTCACCGGTATAAATTTCACGGTAATTATTGATTGCCTCAAGATTCCTCAATCCGCTCTCTTTTTCATGAATAGCCAGCAGATAGGCATTTCTTGCCTCCTCTTCCTTTTTAAGGATCATTTCCAGCAACAGTTCAATAGCTCTGCTCATAAATTTCTAAACCCTAAATCATGCCGCCGCTCTGCTGGATTTTTGCCAGATCAAGATATTTCTGGGCAACACCCCGCAGAAGTTCCATGGATTTTTCATAAGGGAATACCTCCTTCATCTTCTGCTGAAGAAAATTATCCAGAAAAGGCTTGATGGTAATGGCGAGATCAAGTCGCGGATCCGCCCCTTTCTGATACGCACCTATGGTAATCAGATCCCGGTTCTGAAGGTACAGATCGTAGCACTGCTTCATGGTTCTTGCCATCATCATGTGTTCCTCGTCTGTTACCATCGGCATAACACGGCTGATGGATTTCTGAATATCTATGGCAGGGTAATGACCGGCATCCGCAAGTTCTCGATTCAGCACAATATGCCCGTCAAGAATTGCACGCGCAGAATCCGCAATCGGATCCTGAAGATCGTCACCTTCAGTCAGTACTGTGAAAAAGGCAGTTATTGATCCCTGATGTCCGCCGCCGTTTCCGGCTCTTTCAACCAGTGCAGGAAGTTTGGCAAAAACAGAAGGAGGATATCCCTTGGTGGCCGGCGGTTCCCCTATGGCCAGAGCAATCTCACGCTGAGCCTGGGCATAACGGGTCAGCGAATCCATCAGAAGCAGTACGTCTTTGCCCTGATCTCTGAAATATTCCGCAATGGTAAGTGCGGTTTCACAGCCCTTAAGTCTCATTAAAGGCGAGGCATCCGCCGGGGCTGCCACTACCACGGAACGGGCCCTGCCCTCGGGACCCAGAATATCCTCAATAAATTCCTTAACCTCTCGACCTCGTTCGCCGATCAGACCGACTACAACCACATCAGCAACACTGCCGCGGGTCATCATTCCGAGAAGAACCGACTTACCGACACCGGAACCGGCAAACAAGCCCATGCGCTGCCCTTTACCAATGGTGATAATTCCATTGATGGCCTTTACTCCCACATCAAGATGTTCCTTGATCTGTCTTCTTGCCAGAGGATTCAATCTTTTAGGAATAAACTGAACCCCTGATGGAGTTATAACCGGACCGAGTCCGTCAAGGGGTACACCTATACCGTCAATGACTCGGCCTAGAAGCTGCGGGCCGAGCGGGATCTGACTTGTAGAACCGAGAGGGAAAACCCTGGCACCGGGAATAACGCCCCGCATTTCCTCTGAAGGCATAAGAAAAAGCTTGTCACCGGAAAATCCCACCACCTCGGCATCAAGATAGCCGCTGCTTGTATCAATACGGCATATAGAGCCGACGGCTGCACGGCATCCGACAGCTTCAAGAGTAAGACCAACCACCCGAACCAGTCTCCCGGCCACATTCGGTCTGGGAAGCTGAACCCCGGTTTTAAGACTTTTGATATATTGAGTAAAATCTCTCATGTTTTCCTATTGAAGATTGGCACTGATGAAAGCTGTCACCAGTTCCTGGATTTTCTGCTCCAGAGTCTGGGAAATTGACGAATCCTTTGCCTCAACCAGAAGATCACCGTTGTTCATGGTATTTTCCACCATAACTGTCCATTTTCGTTTTGCCAGTTCCTCATCACTGTACGCTTCAGCAAGAATATCACGATCATGCTGATTTACTGTGATTGTCACGCCCTCTTCTACAACAGGCAGCATCGCCACAGCTTCATTTACGGCAGTCAGAATAAAGGTTTTACTGCGATCTACACCGAGATGAACGAGGCGTTCTGTAAGATCAAGGGCAAAATTCACCAGGGAATCAGCTATCTGGTTATCAAGATTGGACAGAGGTTCTGCAAACTGTTTCACGACATTGTCAAAATAATCGATTTTCTCGCGCATATCTGCCATGGCCTGCTCCATTCCCTGGGCATACCCTTCCTCATATCCGGTTTTCCGACCCTCCTCTATTCCGATCGGGAGCCCTTCATCACGACCGTCCTTTAGTCCCTGACGGTGGCCGGCATCATAACCTTTCTGGTGGGCATTTACCCTTATTTGCTCTATTTCTTCCTCAGTAAGCTGCGGAACCGTCCTTTCCTCACGCTGTTTTTTTTCTTCAAGTTCCTTCTGTTTGCGTTCATACCAGTTTTTCGGAACACCGAAAACATTGGTTTCATCTCCGTCCCTAGCCTCCATATAGGCAGGTTTGGACTCATCAGGATACCAAGGTTCCTCTGCAGAACCTTTTTCATCATCAGATGCAGGTGCGGCAAAAGGTTCACTTACGGTGAATTTCTGAGGAAGATCGAAGGCATTGGTAATCACATTACCGTTTTCATCTTTAAGAGTCTGAGTGATTTCTTTAGGCGGCCATTCCTGTTTCAGAACCGCTGACGGATTTTTCTTGGGAAGACCGAAAGCATTAGTGGATTTAAATTCCTCACGCTCAGGCCACTCCTCCTCGACATAGTGCTTTACCAGCCGTAATTCAGAAAGCTGCTTGGGTTTTTCCTCCCCGTAGTCGGAAGAAACAAAGTCTGCAAGTTCATTCAACTCAAGCTTACTCTTGGTTTTGACCTTCTGCATCGACTCCGGCAATTCAGGCAAATCGATTTTTTTGCGATGAGAGGGAACCTCAACGGTCATTGAATCCTTTACAACAGCCTCGCCCTCTATCACGTTGTTCTGATCTTTATCAGCCATATCTGCGCCTTAATTATACGAAGCTGTCGCCGCCACCGCCGCCGAGTACAAATTCACCGGCATCGGCAAGACGTCTGGCAGTTGCAAGAATTTCCTTCTGTGCCGCCTCAACATCGCTGATGCGGATAGGACCCATAACTTTAAGATCCTCCTTGAGCATTTCAGCTGCACGCTTGGACATATTCTTGAAGAACTTCTCCTTGAGAGCATCATCACAGCCTTTAAGAGCTTTCTGGAGCAGTTCACCGGGAACTTCACGCAACAGTGACTGCATACCGCGGTCATCCAGATCAATAAGATTCTCGAATACAAACATCAAATCCTGGATCTGCTGGGAAATATCCTCGTCCGTTTCTCGGATTGCGTCCATCAGCGGACCTTCGATGTTGGTATCCAGATAGTTCATAATGGAGGCAGCAGCCTTCAGACCGCCCATCTTGGCAGCCTGTGCACCGGCTGAACCGGCAAACTGTTTTTCCATGATTTCATTAAGCTCCTGCAATGCTGCCGGCTGAACCTCTTCAAGATCTGCTATACGAAGGATTAAATCCAGACGGACCGGTTCCGGGAACTGACTGAGAATTTCCGCTGACTGTTCCGGATCAAGATAGGAAAGAACAATAGTCTGGATCTGCGGATGCTCATGCTGGATGATGGTGGCCACCTGACGTGCATCCATCCATTTGAGAGAATCAAGACCGTGGGAACCTGAGCCCATGATAATCTGTTCAACCAGATTGCTGGCCTTGTCTTCACCGAGAGCCTGAACCAGAACATCCTTGATAAATCCGGAGGCATCCAGACCGATACTTGAATGTTTCTGAATATCATTGATAAAACAGCGGTGAACAGCGGTTACCTTGTCATGAGAAAAATCACTCATGGAAGCCATGGTCATACCGAGACGCTGCACCTGTTTAGGTTCCAGATGACGGAATATTCCGGCAGCATCCTCTTCATTCAGACTTAACATCAATACTGCAGCTTTCTCATAACCGTTCATTGTACTGAGCAGCTGCGTCTGCTCTTCGGTTAATTCAGTTCCAGACATTACTTGGTATTCTCCCCTTCCAGCCACTCTTTAACAACCTTGGCAGCAAGATCCGGTTCGTTCGCAACCAGGGCTCTTACAGCTCTGAGCACATCCTCATCCTTGTGAATATCCGGCAGAATAACCTGACCGTTCTTCACGTTGTATACAGATTCCCCGTTACTGCCCTCCACTGACTGAGCTATCAGATGAAGATCATCATCTCCATCAAGAGCAACCTGATCATCGAGATCTTCAGCGCCGGTATCATGATCCTCCTTCTTCTTGTCGGCGAGCAGTTTTTCCACCATAGGTTTGATCACTACGAGTACTATCACAATCACCAGAATCACAGATGCAAGGATCTTGAATCCGCGCCAGAACCACTCCTGCTCGTAAATCGGCTCCTCAGGCAGTTCATCCAGTGACTGAACCCGGTTGAACGGAACAGATACAACCTCAAGAGCATCCCCCCTGGTGGCGTCTATGCCCAGACCGCCTTCAAGAAGTTTTCTAATCTTATCCAAATCCACATCACTGCGAGGAGTCTGCTGCAGTTTACCGTCAACAGTCTGTTCTAGATAATTTACCGCAACTGACACAGACAGCTTGGATATACCGCCATACCCCTTCTGCTTGTGGGTTATCACAGTATCAAGCTCATAATTTCTTGTTGCCTCCTTGCTCATGTTTCCAACAGAACTTCCGGAAACAACAGTACCGGTATTGTTATCATTCTTTATGGTTTCCGGGATCTGGGAACTGGCAGGCGGCTGATTGCTCAGCGAACCGGGGATCCCTCCTGAAACGGTTGAACCGTTGATATTTTCACGGGTTACCTCAGATCTGACAGAAGAACCGTCAGGATTGAAAGTTTTTGATGTTTTCTCCTCGGTGGAAAAATCCATCGTCACATCAACTTCGGCAGTAAAATTACCAAGTCCGAGAACAGGGATCAGAATAGAGTCAATTTTCTGTTTGTATTCAGCCTCTTTTTTCTGCTGAAGTTCGAATTCCTTGCGTGATGCCATGGTGGCGAGATCCTGGGAACCGGAGTTGAGCAGTCGACCGTTCTGATCTGTAACAGTTACCCGGGATGGTTCCAGATCATGAACAGCTGATGCCACAGTATTGACGATCGAATCAACATTCTCCTGCGTCAAAATTGTGCCGCCCTTTACATTGACCATTACCGTTGCCGACGGTTTTCTTTTATCCCTGGCAAAAACATTATCCTTTGGAATTGCAAGCAGTACTGTTGCCTTTGATATTTTCTGGTTTTCTTCAATCAGTTTGGCCAGCTGCTGTTCGCGGCTGAGTTTCAGACGTTCAGCTTCAAGTCTCTGGCTTACTCCGAAACCGGAATCTTTGAGGATCAGCTCATCACCGGTAGTTTTTCCGCTTATCGCTGCACCGGCTTTGTTTAATAACAGCAGAATTTTCTGGTAATCATCGGTAGAAACGTAGACAGTACCGCCGGTTCTGGTATTGTCCAATTCATATTCAATTTTATTGGCATCCAGCAAATCAAGAACCTTTACCAGTTCCTCGGAATCGTACTGTCCCAAAGGACGGATCTCCGGAGCCTTGGCCAGGAAGATCAGATATACAACAACAGCAAGACATACGGCGAGCGCAACAACAATGATAATCTGCCTCATTATATCCGCGCTTGGCATAAAACTCTTCGCTGGAAGTTCCTTTTCAGCATCTTCCGCTTCGCCTGCTACAACTAATTCCTGATTCTCTGCCATAACCGTAACCTATAGTTTAAACCTGCATCTGCATAATTGTCTTGTAAGCATCAATGCATTTATTTCTGATCTGAACAGTAGCTTCAAAAGCAAGTGAGGCCTTCTGTGAAGCAATCATAACATCCGACAGACTTATGGATTCGTCTCCAAGTTCAAAACGTTCCTTCAGATTATCAGACTCCACAATGCGGCTGTTGACACCGTCAAGTGCATTCTGAAGAAACTGGCCGAAATCAGCCTGTGTTACTTTGTTAGTGTCATTACGAATCTCCAGACCAGAAGATTCTAGTTTCAAAGCTCTCATCTGTTCCAGAATAGAACCTGCACCCTGAATATTTGTCATCATAATTCCACCTCTTTTTTCAAACTATGAAATATGAAGCAAATTTAGTGCCAATACATAGAGAGAAATGAAGCGCAATCATAGTTTTCAACATTCAACAGGGAGCAACGCACTCAAGCCATTGTAAAGCAAAGAATTTTCATTATCAATTAATTAAAATTGAGCTTGTGATCTGCCGTACGCAACCTGATATTCAGGCAGACAACAGATCAGCAAGCCCAACCGAAAATACGCTGAAAAACGCTATTTATCCAGTTCTTTCAGTATTCTATACTTCAGTTCAGCCATATCCCAGTCACTCTGATTATCGATATCCTGAACAAATTTTTCCTCCATTTCATACATCGCGGTTTTCACCAGTACCGCATGCTCCTTAACTTTGGAAAAATAACCCCAGCGATACCAGTAGAACATTCCCGCATCGTGATATGTTGGCTCAAGATCCTGGGATCTGAAATTTTTATACTCCGGTTCGCGGTAGATCAGTAATCCATCAGCATCGGCAACAAAAGCGCGCTGAATCGGGAATGAGAAACGTACAGCAGGAACAAGCGAATCAATATCATTGGAGGAACTGAATTTATTATATGCACTCACTATATGCTCAGGTTTCAATAACGGAACACACGGGTAAATACAGCACAAATTGTCAAAAACCTGCCCGTTTTCCTCATACTGCGAAACAACCTCATCCAGCACATCAAAAGTTGTTGCAATATCGTTTGCTGTATTAAGAGATCTCATAAACGGCACACTTGCACCAAACTTTCTTGCTATGTCTGCAATTTCCTGATCTTCGGTAGATACCATTATTTCACTGAACAGCCCGCTCTTCTTTGCAGTCTCGATCGCATAGGCAATCATAGGTTTGCCCATAAAATCCTTGATATTTTTTCTTGGAATTCTTTTACTTCCGCCTCTTGCGGTAATAACTGCAACATTATTATATTTTTCACTCATTTAAAACACCTTCTCCTTATTTCAGTCAATCATCTTACTTATTTTTTTACTGACTGTCACATAAACAACGGGTAATTCTAACACTTCCTCGTTCTAATTCAATATTCAACCCCTCCGAGAACTTTCTTGTTTATGCCAACTTCAAGTTGCCAGAGCAGGCTTCCGTAATATGATCAAATTCACACATTTTCAGTTTCGCAAATTCAACAAAAATCATGCCAAAAAGTTCAAATTTTATCCAAAAAATTAATTTGACACACTATGCAAAATTACAAAATAGTTCACAATATTGGCTAAAAAATCATATAAATTAATAAGATAATAACTATTAAAAGAAACAAAAGCGACGTTGTTAATGAGTGAGGTGATTAAGATGGGTCTGTTTGAAAAATATGCCGAATCTATAGCGGTAAAAGATTTGAATCCACAGAGTTACAACGAATGTGAACAGTTATATTCTAGCGGAAACTACGAAAAAGCTCTTGAATCATGTCTTAGATATACCATGACTGCCGATGATGCCCGCATATGGACAATGATCGGAAATATGTACCGTTTCGGATACGGATGCACTGCTAATCAAGAGGAGGCTTTTACCTGGCTGTCCAAAGCAGCAATGGCTCGAGTCCCTGAAGCAGAATACCAGTTATGGCAGATGTACCGCGACGGCGACGGAGTTGCCCAGGATCCCTCTGAAGCACTGATGTGGCTGACAAAAGCCGCAAATCACAAATACGGAGAAGCAGCTTTAGATCTTGCTGATATCTACACTATCGGAGACCTCGTAAATGCAGATCAGGAGAAAGCTATCCAATATTACAAAATAGCGGCGAATGCGGGACTTCCTTATGCCGAGTGTTCCCTCGGTATTTATTTCTTCTCCAAGTGCAACAACAATGTATGCTACTACTATCAGGCTATTAAATGGTTTAAACGTGCAGCCAAACACGGATTGTACGATGCCTATTACAACTTGGCACAGGTTTATCTGCAGAACAGATTTCCGGGCAGAAACCTTAATGAATATGTGACCAATCTTGATTTGGCAGCTCGTGAAGGTGTTGAGATCGCTATTTTGGAAATGGGCAATGCCTATTTTGACGGAATGGGAGTTGAATGCGATTTCAAAAAAGCCATGGAGTATTATGAAAATCCTCTATTGGCCGACAATGTGGATGCACAGAAAAAGCTCGGATATATCTATGAGGTCGGTTTGGAGGTAAAGGCTGATCCGGAAAAATCTAGAGAGTACTATCAGAAAGCTGCAGACCATGGTTCTTCATTCGCCTGCTATAAGATCGGTTCTTACAATTACAAGAAAGGAAAGAAGGATCTTGCTCTCACCTACTATCAGAAAGCTGCCGATAAAAACTATCCGCCGGCGCTGGCAAAACTTGCTGATTTCTACTTTTTAGGAGAAGGGACAGCGGTAGATCATCAGAAATCATACTATAACGCCTACTTTGCTTCCTGTCTTGGAGTGCCAAAGTTCAATGACGTCAGCAAATATAAAATCGGGTTGAGAGAGGATGAAATCAAGCAGATAGAGCAGGAAATTGATCAATTAATAAGTTAATAGAAAGGTCGTAGCCATATACATATATGGACACCTCCCGATTTGCAAGAACTTTTTTCATAAATTTGACAAGTTGGAATGCTTTCATATATCCGAGCTACTTGTGATCAACGTTTGATCTGCTCCAAATGATATTCGCGACAGAGGTCCTTATCAACAGAAAGACATTAAATATCATTGTACACGTCAGGTTTGGCTCTGTCCGATGTGCCAGTTGTCTCATTTAGTCATCAAGTTTTGCAATTTCCAGGAAGGAAATCTTTCTCATCTACCTTACTGTTGTTCTCAACAGTACATTGGTGAAATTTTATATCTGTTCATGTAGAACTTACATCTTATCATGCAACTTTAGTTTCAAATTTAACCCCGCGCTTTAACAAAGCCCACACTATTCTTGCCATCTTGTTAGCCAGAGCTATTGCAATATTACAACCGGCCTTGTGATTAGCTTTAAGCCTCATCACAAATCGGTCCAGCTGCGTATCCTTACATTCTTTAGTTCTGTGTTCTGAAAATCTAATTATACTGTGTGCACACTGACATAAGAGTGCCCGCAAGTACCTGTCTCCGGTTTTGGAAATTTTACCCAGAGTGCTTTTACCACCTGTGGAATTCTGCGATGGCACCAGGCCTAAAAAGGCGGCAAGTTGTCTGCCGTTATCAAATGCTGAACCGTCAGATATCTTTGCCACCAGTGCACTGGCAGTTATTGGTCCTATTCCGGGACATGACATTGCACACTGAATTAGCGCGCTTGTTTCACCATACCCAACTATCATTTCAGTTACCTCATCCAGCATTTTTTGTGCATGGCGGTAGGTTTCAGCCAATTTCGTTAAGTTCCACTGAGCAATGTCGGGAATATTCAATGTTGCCATCTTTTCCGGTGAATCTATAATGGCAAGCAAATCTTTAATATGAGAATGTCCTTTAGCAACTACAATTCCGAATTCCGCAGCGCATCCGCGCATACGATTACCTGCTTCTACCATATTTTTTACACAGGCATGTCTATTCGTGTGGAGCGATGCAATTGCACTGTCTTCCAATGTTTTGACTTTGATGAATCTAGTGTTGTGTTGCAGTGAACATACATATATTGCTTCGGCATCGTTCGCATCATTCTTCATGCGAGTATTTTTAAGATATTTCTTTGCATGCTGAGGTGCAACAAGCAAAACAGTGAAACCATCTTTTTGAAACAACCTGCCCCAATTATGGCTTGTTGCACACGCTTCCATGACTATTGCAGAACCATCTACACCAAGTTTAACAATCCCATCGTGGAATTTGCTACGGCTAAATTTATACTGCTTAACCTTGCCTTCTCCATCTGTTCTGCCAACACATACCTGAAAGCTGTTTTTTGCGGTATCAATAGCAATAATCTTAGTGTAATTTTTAACGATACTGTTTACAATAGCCATATGGATGTCTCCTGTTTTGTTTAAATATTAACCATTATAGCAGAATGTTGCTTGGTTGGGAGGTGTCCATATCATCAACGGATATCTAGAAACTAATAGTTCCACCCAATTTGTTGCTGAGGGTTTTCAGATGCTTAGTTCTTATATAGGGACCTTCGCTAATCCTCAATGCATTGCAAGATGCCCTGATAATAAACCTCCCTATTCAATAACAAATGACCACGGTTTTTGCACATTGTATAATTACTTAGCATTTAAAATTGAAAATAACTGGATACTAATAGGATTTATAGGAAGTCAAAAATACCAGGGATGTTTCCGTATATATCCTGATGGAAAAATAGAAATCTTTGCGGACACAGAAAATGTTTCTGCAGAAAAATTTCCTGAACAATTGCTTGTAGTAGATGCAGAAAGTCTTTTTGAATGCAGAAAACAGTTTGGAAATATTATTAATAAAAAGTTTCCTATGCTTAAAGCGGATACTAGTCTGACCGGGTGGTGCTCCTGGTACTGCTGCTATGAAAAAGTTTCAGAAAAAGATATTGCAGAAAATCTTGAAAGATTAAAGCTCATGCCCGGCTTTGATTATGTACTAATTGACGACGGCTATCAGACTCATATGGGAGACTGGTTAAGATTTTCCGATAAATTTCCTTGCGGTCTTCCTAATGTTATTAAAAAAATTCATGAAGCAGGAAAAAAAACGGCAATATGGGTGGCACCGTTTATTTGCTCAGGTGAATCGTCACTATTTAAAGAACATCCAGAATTTTTAGCAAAAGATAAAAACGGTGATATTCTTAGACCAGATAAAATCACCTATGAAGGTTGGAGAGATCTGCCATGGTATTCCCTTGATTTTTCAAAACAGGAAACAAGAAATTACATCAGCCATGTATTCAGATATTTTTATAAGGAACTTGGCATTACGGCATTCAAACTTGACAGTATGTACTGGGGTGCAATACGTGGTGCAAAATATCACAAAAATATTACAGGAATCGAAAACATAAGATTGGGTTTGGAAACCATTCAAAAAGCTACGGATGGTAATGCTTACATATTAGGGTGCAATGCTCCTCTTTGGCCTTGTATTGGAATGGTACATGGAATGAGACTAGCTGATGACGTAATAAGATGGCAAAACCGGTTCCATGAAAATGTAAAACTACTTCTTAACCGTCTATGGATGTCAAAAAGTCTTTTCCAATTAGATCCTGATTGTATATGCATACAAGATCTTGAAAATCAGAAGGCTTCCTGGGACGACTACAAGTTCCATAGGAATAGCTTTTTTATTTTTTGCGATATTCTTATGTCTGGTGATTATCTTAATTCTTTAAATGAGGAAAACATTAATTTTCTGTACGAATGCTATAAACATAGAAACGATTTTAAGATTGAATGGCAAAGTGACGATCTTAATACTGTTATTTGTTTCCACACAGAAAACAATTTACCGATAAAAGAAAAAATAACAGTACTTCCATCAGAAAATCGAATTCTTATCGAAAAAATTAACTAAAGGTTTTCTTCCTTGCAGACATAAAAAATTTGTAAACGCTCCATAATGACCTAAACTGTACTTATGATTATAGTAAAAACAGCCCCAGGACGGGCGTTAGTTCTTTAAAAATTTATGTTGATACGCATCACATAATGCATGAAAAATATTTTTTTGAACAGACAGCGAGAATCGATCCAAAACCTATCTATTTTGCATCTGTTTGCAAAAAATAACATTTTTGTCACCTGATAAGAGAACGTAGCTCTATGGATCTGTGCGTGGATCCTACGGTGGTTTTAATGCATTTTGTCATGTAAAAAAGTGGTTTCCGGAGTCCCGAAAAAGCCTCATGATATAACTTTTCTGTTGTAGTTCCTAATGTCGGGTATGGAGATTCTGACAGTTTTCCTTGGGTTTTAGATGGCCTTCCTGAAAATAGTTGGCTTGCAATAACAACTCAAGGCTGTCTTGATAGTTATGTCCTAAAAAGAATGTTGCTAAACGGCTTACATGAAATTAAGACAGAAGCACCCTATATGGTTAATTGTGTAAGGAAAATTTCCGGAAGCATGGAAAAAACGGTTTTCTATACCAATAAAAGTCTTTCCTTCTTATCGAGAAATGAAATGGGAGGCCAACAACGATGGGAAGAGGTAAAGGCGGTTATACTACAATCCAGACTAATTATAAAGATTCTGGTGGAAGAAAAGTAACAGACAAAGGCACTATATTTGTTGCTGAACGCTATATTGATTTGGGATACGAAGTGGTTTTTCGTCAGAGACAAGATGAAATCGATAAAAAAAACTTTGATCTAACAATAAAAACAAGTGACGATAAAGATTTTGTAAAAGATATTGAAGTCAAAAAGACAACCACTACAAAGTCCAGTCAACTAGCTAAAAATATAATTGAAGCCTTCGATTAAGTTGGAAAAAACGGTACCGTAGCCATATATTTACCTAACAGGGATAAGAATTCCAAGGAGGTTATCAACTACTTGAACGCGGGCTATCAAGAGGCAAAACGAAAAATATCTTTCACCGGTGAAGTGGAAGTTTGGTTTGATGACAAAAGTAAAATTGTAATGAAATAGGAGCATATTATGGCTAGATTAGGATGCCATTGTGGGGCTGACATGACTAACACGGATGGTCCATCGCCACATAGGCTGAACGTGTTTTTAAAATCGGAGGTTGACAAGGCATTATCATACAATCCTGATATTCCTTTATGGGATTTTTATACAGGCTGGGATGAATTAGCTGAGTGTAGAAATTCGTTTCAAAACCGTTCTGAACCTGTTGAATATTGGTACTGTACTGAATGTAAACGCATTTATGAAGTACAGGCCGTTTCATGTGGCAGAATATTACGTAACTTCAAATATGTTTCTGAACCAACAGAGAAATGTAATTTGGATGGTTTTGAGGAATTATTCATTCTTTGGGATGAAGAAATGGATGATTTTCTCGATTTGGGGAATGATTATCGGCTTAAGGATTATATCTCTCAATTGAAAGTGAGACATTATATATCTTCTGATCAAAAAACAATATATGGGCCAGGGCGAACGCATCAAAAAACGCTAGACAATACCTAAAGAAGATGCTACGCATTCTAAAGCCATTTTAGGGTCATAACACCGTTTCTGCAATTGATTTATGCTGATCACCTTTTTTTCATACCCT
>JAEEGH010003353.1_pt1 | contig 42206 bp, 32 predicted proteins | sample 9134181 | NCBI WGS metagenome assembly JAEEGH01 (sample SAMN16246544, study PRJNA631951) | gut metagenome | biome: gut microbiome; feature: rumen; material: DP-attached | host: Bos | place: Iran: Karaj | collected 2018-10 | reverse complement strand
TCAGTCTTATTGCTTTCAAGGCGTTTATCATGGCCTGTATTGCGTTATCTGCATCTTTTTTGAAAAAAGTCTCTATCTCTGAGAAAAAATTCGTATTTTTGCATCGTGACATAGCGGTGTCGTTTTTTTGTTTTACACCGCAAAATTACTAAAAATTAGTGATTTGCACAAGCCGTTATGTCACATTTTATTAACAAAATAATTTGTCAAACTTTAGTTAATAATAATAATGTAACGGACAATCTCCCATGTAAGTAATATCTCAACAAACCCCTGCCGCAAGGGTGGGGGCTTGCTTTTGTGTGTCATATGTATTATTATTTTACCAAATGAAGAATAATGTGTAATTTAAGAAATTTGGTATACTAATATAATACGCTAACTCCCACCATCGGAATAATGAATACTTTGCCAAGAATAAGTAGTGTTGAGGCTTTGCCGGATTACCGTCTTTCCGTTGTGTTTGACGACGGGAAGGCAGTGGTGTATGATATGGGGGAAGATATGGAGCAGATTGAGGAGTTTCGACTGTTGAAGCAGGTGCCACACCTATGGGAGCAGGTGAAGGTGGATAGTAGCCGCACTTGCGTCTATTGGAACGACAGGATTGACTTGCCTTCTGACACACTGTATGAATACGGGGTGCCACAATACGATATGGATGATACACCCATGCCACACGTCGCGGAAGAATGATTTGTTTTTTCGATACTAAGTTATCAATGGCATTAAAAACTTCCTTTCAATGTCACTAAAAAGTTGTATCTTTGCATTTGTAATAATGAAATGCTATGGTAAAGAAATCGACACTTGAAGAGGTGATAATGTGGCAGTTGAAGGTGGTGAATGCACCTAGTTACAACCGTGATTTATTGTCGGAAATAAATCTGGGGAATGCTAGACTTGCCAATATTATCACGGGAATACGCCGTTGTGGCAAGTCTACTCTAGTGCAGCAACTGATGCAGCGGAGTTTGGATGCATCGTTGTATGTGAACTTTGATACGCCTAATCTGTTTGATTTTCAAATGGAGGATTTTCGCGTGTTGGACGAGGTGATAGAGGAGAAAAAGGCTAAGTGGCTTTTCTTTGATGAGATACATGTGGTGAAAGGTTGGGAGGTGTATGTGAGGAGTAAACTGGAGCAAGGCTTTAATGTTGTGGTGACGGGTAGTAATTCGACGATGTTGAGTAGGGAATTGGGGACGCGCTTGACGGGTAGGCATTTGGATTATGCGTTGTATCCATTCTCGTATACTGAGTATCTTGGTTTTACAGGACAGGCAGCTTCGGCAGAGACGATGGAGAAGTATTTGAATTGTGGGGGATTTCCTGAATATGTTCAATCGGGTGATTCCAGGATATTGACCGACCTGATTAGCGACATATTGTATAGGGATATTCTTGTGCGGTACAACATCAAAGACGAGTCGGCCTTGAAATCGTTGTTTGTTTATCTGATGGGTAATATCGGGAACCTTACTTCGGCTAACAAACTGGTGAATGCCATAGGAGTAAAGTCTTCGGCTACGGTGGCTGCATACTTCTCTTATCTTGAGAACAGCTATTTGGTACGGTTTATGCCCAAGTTCTCATATTCGTACAAGGCGCAAATGCTCAATCCTAAGAAGATGTATAGTATTGACTTAGGATTGCACAATGTATCGTCGCCTTCTTTTTTGCAAGACCGTGGGCACAAATTGGAGAACGAGGTATACCTCGAATTGCTACGCAAATGGTATGAACTCTATTATTATAGTGAGAATGGGCATGAGTGTGATTTTGTGGCGTGCAAGAACAATACGCCAGAATTGCTTGTGCAGGTATGTGAAAGGCTTGACCATGAGAATGAGAAACGTGAGGTGTCGGGACTGGTTGAGGCAATGAACAACCTCCATTTAGAGCAAGGAGCTATTGTGACTCTAGACCAAGAGGACTTGATGTATGTGGATGGTAAGGAAATAAGGGTGGTACCTGTATGGGAATGGCTGACTGTATGATATTATAGGTTAGTTGCTTATTAATGATTCGTACCGATTTGGAGTGCAACTCCAAATCGGTACGAAATGTTGATAAGGGGATGAAAACTAGTGCGTTTTACTTCGCGGCTTTCTTCTTGGCCTTGACGGTCTGGTACTCGTTGTTGAGGCCCTCTATAATCTCGTCGGTGATGTCCATGGCGGGGTTCATGTAGAGGGTGGGGGAGTCGTTGAAGGTCTTGCGGAGGATGATGTCGAACTGCTGGTTGTCGGCATTGTACTCACGCACGAAGGCGAAGATGCGGTTGAGGAGCTCGATGTTGGAGTCCATCTGCTTTTGGAGGACTTTTTGGGTCAGCTCGGCTTCGAGGGTGCTGAGCTTCTCGGCACGCTGCTTGAGCTCGGCTTCTTTGGCCTGCTGCTGGCTGAGGGTCATGTTCTCGCCAGTCTGGAGAAAGTTCTGATAGTCCTTTTGGAACTGGGTCATCTGCTGCTGGTAGCTCTTTTCCTGAGCATCCTTGTAGCGGTTGAGCTCCTCTTGGAGGTCGATGGCGTACTGGTATTTGGCCAGCAGGCTGTCGCTGTCGACGCAGGCCACTTTGAGCTGCCCGTCCTCGGGGATGAGGGGCATGGAGGCGTTGGGGTTGACCTTGCTGGGGGTGCCTGTGCCGGTGAAGTGGAGGATGTAGAGGACGATGAGTCCGATGAGGAGCAGGATATTGCAGACGGTGAGGCAGGTGTGGCAGTGGTCCTTACGGCAACTGGCGTTGTCGGCAGCGGGCTGCTGCGGCGCGGGAGCCTCGCAGGCGGGAGTGGGCTCGGGATTGGCGGGACGTTGCTCTAGGATTTCTTTCATTTCGATGGTGTCGATGCTGTTGTCGTCGACGGGTTTGTTGAGGTCTTGGTTGATTTCCATGGTATATTTTTTTTCTGAATTATCGGATTGGTCTGAACTTTTAATTTTCAATTTCGCCGAGGGTATCGATGGCGCGCTGGACGCGGGCGATGGTCTCCTCTTTGCCAATGGTCATGACGAGGGTGAGCATGTCGGGGCCGACGGTGGTGCCTACGACGGCGAGACGTAGCGAGTTCATTATCTGTCCCATGTTGAGCTCGTGGCCTTTGATGTAGTCCTCAAGGAGGGCTTGGTGGATGGCGTCGTACTCGAAGGGGACGGTGTTGAGGATTTCGATGACCTTGGCCATGTGGGTGGTCATGCCGGGCTTCCAACGCTTGGCGACGGCCTTGGGGTCGTACTCGGTGGGGGCGACGAAGAAGTAGTGTGTCTGGTCCCAGAGTTCGCTGGGGAAGGAGATGCGTTCCTTCATCATGCCGCAGACATTGACAACGTATTGAAGGTTGAATGTTGAAAGTTGAAAGTTGTTCGACTTGGTGTCTTCTACTTTTATGCCGTGCTCATTGAGTTGGGGTAGGAACATCTCAGCTAGCCGCTGGTCGGGGCATTTCTGCAGGTATTCGTGGTTGAACCACTTGGCTTTTTCGACGTTGAATTTGGCACCGCTCTTGCTGATATGCTCGATGCTGAAGAGCTTTATCAGCTCGTCCATGGTCATCAGCTCCTGGTCGTTGCCGGGGTTCCAACCGAGGAGGGCAAGCATGTTGACTACGGCCTCGGGCAGGTAGCCGCGCTCGCGATAGCCGCTGGAGATTTCGCCAGTCTCGGGGTTGTGCCAGTCGAGTGGGAAGACGGGGAAGCCGAGTCGGTCGCCGTCGCGCTTGCTGAGTTTGCCGTTGCCATCGGGCTTGAGGAGCAGGGGCAGGTGGGCAAACTGGGGCATGGTGTCTTCCCAGCCAAAGGCACGGTAGAGCATGACATGGAGGGGTGCGGAGGGCAGCCATTCCTCGCCACGGATGACGTGCGAGACCTCCATGAGGTGGTCGTCGACGATGTTGGCGAGGTGGTAGGTGGGCATGCCGTCGGACTTGAAGAGCACCTTGTCGTCCAGCAGGCGGCTGTTCATGGTGACATCGCCACGGATGAGGTCGTGGACGGTGATGTCGATATTGTCGGGGAATTTGAATCGCACCACGTAGGGCTCTCCGCTGTCGAGACGGCGCTGCACCTCGTCGGCAGGCAGGGAGAGGCTGTTCTCCATGTCGCCGCGGGTGTTGCAGTCATATTGAAAGGTCTTCTTCTGTGCCTCATACTCTTTGCGCTTGGCATCCAGTGCCTCGGGACGGTCGAAGGCATAGTAGGCCCAGCCGTCGCGGATGAGCTGGTCGGCATACTGGCGGTAGATGGGCTTGCGGTCGCTTTGGCGGTAGGGGCCGTAGTTGCCGCCGATGTGGACGCCCTCGTCAAATTCGATGCCGAGCCAGGTGAGGGCTTCGATGATGTAGTCTTCGGCACCGGGGACGAAGCGGGTCTGGTCGGTGTCTTCGATGCGGAGAATCATGTCGCCGCCGTTCTGACGGGCGAAAAGATAGTTGTACAATGCGGTGCGCACGCCGCCAATGTGCAGCGGGCCGGTGGGACTGGGTGCGAAACGAACGCGGACTTTTCTCATATTATTAAGAAGTTATTTCGTTATTACGTTATTTCGATGTTATAATTTGTATTTTGAGAACTGTTTTTTCTTTAGTAAATAATAGTGTATCAGCAGCAGGCTGTTGAGGGTGCAGCTGACGGGACGGGCATCGCGACAGCGGCGCGCCTTGAGTGCGGGCTTCCACTTATAAAAGGCACGATGGGCGCGTGCAACAGCGTTGAACTCCTGCGGTTTGCCTTCGAGTAGGAACTTGAATGCGGCCACATAGTCGAGCACCATCCGGCATACCATCACCCATGCCAGACGGCTTTGGGGGAGGTTTTTGTAGAGCAGTGCCATGTTGTTGCGGAAGTTGAGGTATGTCTTGCGGGGGTTGGACTTGGGCAGGGTGCCGCCGCCGACGTGGTAGACCACCGACTGTGGGCAATATTCCACGCGATAGCCTGCATTCTTGGCGCGCCAGCAGAAGTCTATCTCCTCCATGTGGGCGAAAAATTCACCGTCGAGGCCGCCCAATTGTTTCCACACGTCGGCGCGGACAAACATGGCCGCTCCCGAGGCCCAGAATATCTCGCGGGCATCGTCGTACTGGCCGTTGTCCTGCTCGAGGGTGGTGAACAACCGTCCGCGGCAGAAGGGGTAGCCGTATTTGTCGATAAAGCCGCCTGCGCCTCCGGCATATTCGAAGGTGTCGCGCTGGTCATACATCAGCAGCTTAGGTTGGCAGATGGCGGTGTCGGGGTGTTGCTGCATCTGGGCGACGACGGGGTCGATCCAGTTGGGCGTCACCTCCACATCGTCGTTGAGCAACACATAGTAGTCGGCCTCGATTTGTGCCAAGGCGCAGTTGTAGCCGTCGGCAAAGCCGTAGTTCTTGTCCAGCGCAATGATGCGCAGCGAGGGGTATTGCTCGCGGAGGAAGGACAGTGAGTCGTCGGTGGAGCCATTGTCGGCAATCACCACTTCGGCATCGCCTGTGGTATAGGCTGTTACCGAAGGGAGAAAGCGTTCGAGCATGTGCTTCCCATTCCAATTGAGTATGACTACAGCTGTTTTCATTAGCAGATGAAAGTTAAGGGGTTAATGGGTTTAGTGGTATGTCGGCAGGGCGTTTGCGTTTCCAACGGCGGTGCGACCAAAGCCAATATTGCGGCGCCGCGTCGATGGTGTTTCTCAGGTGTTGTATGTAGCGCGAGATGATGGTGTATTGCGTCACCTCGTTGGGCTTGTCGCACAGGAGGGTGAACCGCACCTCGTAGTGTCCGCGCGAGGTCTTCGCCACGTCGTAGTAGATGACGGGCATGTCGTACTTGCGGGCAAAATATTCGGCACCGTACAGAAACGGGGTCTCTTGGTGCATAAACATGGTCCAGAAGCTTTTGCGCTCGTCGCTGGGCGACTGGTCGGAGAGCATCATGTAGGCCACCGGCACCTTGTGCTGTCGGTAATAGTCCATCGTCTGGCGCACGTTGGTGTGGTCGACAATCTCGGTGCCGAAACGGCCTCTGCGGCGTGTGACATAGCTGGCAACCAGCTTGTCGTTGAGCGGTTTGCCCACCCCTATGCCGTGGTGCATCACCTGGAAGTTGAGCGAGGTGATCATATACTCCCAGTTGTTGTAGTGGGCGGACATGAGGACGATGCTCTGCCCCTGCTCGTAGTAGCGGTTCAGCAGTTGGCGGTTGACAAAATGGTAGCGGCGCATGATGGATTGCGGACGGGCATAGAGGTTATACAGCCCCTCCACCAGCAGGTCGCTGATGTGGTGGTAGTAGGCCTTCTCGATGGCGCGACGCTCTTCTGCCGTGCGGTCGGGATAGGCGTTGGCAAGATTGGTGCGCGTCACCTTGCGGCGGTAACGCACCAGATGATACACCACAAAATATATTATTTCAGACAGGATGGCCAATCTCTACTAGATTCAAAATCCTCTTTCGAATTGTTGCCCCACTTCGCCTTGGACATCCTCTTCCAGCTGATTTTGGCTCAGCATACGTTCCCAGTTGGGCATGATTATCTCGCCTCGGGCGTTGGAGTTCAGCAGCTTGTAGTAGCCGCTGCGAAACTCGTCCCAGAAGAGGAACACGCGGTTGGGGAAGTCGTTCTCCAGCCGATTGTAGCGCCACAGCTGGTAGGGCAGATAGTGTATCTGTCCCAGCCCCTCGATATTCAAGGCACCCACGAAGTTCTTCTCGTCGCGCACATAGTCGGGCGGGCCGTATTGCAGATACACGCGTCCGCGGTCGGTCATGTAGCCGGGGGTCTTGGGATAGCTGTAGTTCTCGTCCACGTAGGTGAGCCGTACAAGGTATTCGTTCCACTTGCTCTCGGGGTCCATCATGTCGCGGTCGAGCCAGAAACGGTAGAAAAACGACTGCTTCTCAGCCATGTTGCCACTTTTCAGCAGGTGGTCGGCAACACTCACCTCGTTGGGCGACGAAACGGGATAGAGCGCACGGATATAGTAGTTCAGCTTGGTCTCGTCGGTAATCAGTCCCACGAACGAGGCAGCCACATGGTCCTCGGTTATCTCGTCGTTGCTGATGCCGGGGTTGGAGCGTTGGAACGAGATGCGTTTCTTTCTGAGTGTCTCGCCTTTCATATTGCGTACCTCGGCAACCAGGTTGTAGTTGCCCGACGGCAACGTGGAGATGTCGACGGAGCCAAAGATGGGGTCGATTTTCTTCGATGCAGGCCGGCTGATAAAGGTGTCGAAGGCGGCAATGCGGCGGCTGGTCTCTTTCTGCTCGATGCTGAAATAGACCACGTATGGCTTGCCGTCCAGTTCCTTGTCGAGGTTGTACACCTCGATGTAGGGGTGCAGCTGGGCAATGTTGGCGGGAACGAAGTCGTTGATGTAAGGCAGCATATCGTAGCCGTTGCGCGACAGCATGTTCTCCACCTCCGTCGGCGTGGCGGTCGACATCAGCTGGATGTTCGACATCGACGGTGTCTCGTTTTGGAAATACACCACCAGTCTGTCGTTCAACACGGCAGGAGCCTGTTCCGATGCCTTGTCGCGCAGCGTCAGTTGAAGGTCGTAAATGCCGTTGTCCAAGGCAAAACGCTGCAAGTCGAAAAAGGTGAAATTGTTTGCCTCTGCGCTACTCGTGTACGGGCTGTGCAGGTCGTACTTCTTCACGTATGCCACCGTGTCGCCCTTGCGCACTACGATGGTAATCTCCACCGTGGCACGATACTGCCCGCTCGCGTCCTTCACCAAGTTCAGCGAACTGGCATCGAAATTCAGATACGTCTCTACGTAAGGTCTATTGCTCTCGGGCAGGAAAAATGCCGAGTAGCCAAACAGAGCCGACAAACCCTTCTCTCTGGCAAAGGTGGTGGATGCCAGCAAGAGCATCAATAGAATCAGTGTAATTCTCTTCATAATGTCATTTCCTTTTTACAAGAATTAATATTACATAACGACTTTTCCCCACACTTATTGTGCAAAATAATAATTAAATGTTATTAATTGTATTTTTTTGTGTATTTTTGCATGATATGAGAACTCTGGTTTTTGCAACAAATAACAAGCACAAGCTTCACGAAGTTAGTGAGATACTGCACGACTCAGTGCAGATAAAAAGTCTCTCCGACATGGGTTTGGAGGGCGATATTCCCGAAACCGCAGACACCTTGCAAGGCAATGCCCTGCAAAAAGCGCAATGGGTGTGGGACCGCGTCCACACCGACTGCTTTGCCGACGACACCGGCCTCGAGGTCGAAGCCCTCGACGGTGCGCCGGGGGTGTACAGCGCACGCTACGCCGGCGAGCATTGCTCCTTCGACGACAACATCAACAAGCTCCTTGCCGCCCTCGACGGCAACACCAACCGCCGCGCCTGTTTCCGCACGGTCATCTGTCTGATTGAAAACGGTGTGCCGCGATATTTCGAAGGCCGTGTCGACGGTGTCATCCTCACCGAACGCTACGGCACCGACGGCTTCGGCTACGACCCCATCTTCATGCCCGACCGCTTTGCCGTCAGCTTTGCCGAGATGCCCCTCGAGGTGAAGAACATGATCAGCCACCGCGGCCTCGCTGTCAAACAGTTGGTCGAATACCTGACAAAATAAATTGGTTCGGCAGCTAATTCTCAATTTTCAATTCTCAATTCTCAATTTCCGTGTACACCCAAGTCTATCCCCTGCAGATTTCGCAAACCATGTCGATGACCGACTCCTACATCCTGGTGCTCAACGCTCCGGAACGCGGCAAGCACGTCCCCGTCCTCATTGGCGAGGCCGAGGCGCAGGCCATCATCATGGCAATAGAACAGAAAGAGGCGCGCCGCCCGCTCACCCACAACCTGCTCAATCACATCCTTGAGGAATACATGCTCACCTTGAAGAAGGTGACCATCGACCGCTTCGACGAGGGCATCTTCTATTCCACCCTCTACATCAGCGACGGCTTCTCCGAGAAACGCATCGACAGCCGCACCAGCGACGCCATCGTCCTTGCCATCATGCAGCACTGCGACATCCTCATCGACCTCAACGTGCTAGAAGAGACCTCGATGGACCCCAACGCCCTCACCGACAACCTGCCCCCTGTAGGGAATGCCGCCATGCACCAAGCCACACTCGAAGACCTCGAACAGCAGTTGCGCGAATGCGAGGCAAACGAAGACTACGAGCAGGCCGCCGAAATCTTGGAGCGCATCAATCAATTGAAAGACAACAACACCCATTAACCCCTAATCCCCATAAACATGTTGATACACAAGATAGACGAAACCGCCGACTATATCCGCCAGTGTCTTGGCGACCGCCCCATGCCGCAAATAGCCGTCATCCTCGGCAGCGGCCTTGGCCTCATGGCCGACCGTATCGAAGACCCCCTGACCATCCCCTATGCCGGCATACCCAACTTCAAGCGTTCCACAGCCGTAGGCCACAAGGGCAACCTCATCATCGGCACCCTCGGTGGTAAGAACGTCATGGCCATGCAAGGCCGCTTCCACTACTACGAAGGCTACACCATGCAGGAAGTCACCTTCCCCGTGCGCGTCATGGCGCGTCTGGGCATCAAGACCCTCTTCGTCAGCAACGCCGCCGGTGCCGTCAATCCCACCTACCGTGTGGGCGACATGATGATAATCACCGACCATGTCAACCTCCTGCCCAACCCGCTCATTGGCCCCAATATGGACGAGTTCGGCCCCCGTTTCCCCGACATGACCACCGTCTACAGCACCCGCATCCGCAAGCTCGTCATTGACGAGGCCGCGCAGATGGGTCTCACCCTCCAGCAGGGCGTATATGTCGGTGGCACAGGCCCCACCTACGAAACCCGTGCCGAGTATCGCTACTATGCCGCCATCGGTGGCGATGCGGCAGGCATGTCCACCATCCCCGAGGTAATCGTAGCACGCCACTGCGGCATGGAAATCTTCGGCATGAGCATCATCACCAACCAGTCCAACGACCTCAGCGACACCTGCCTCAACGACGGCGACGACGTGGTGCGCCAGGCCAACCTCGCCGCCGAGAAGATGACCACCCTGTTCGAAAGGGTGATAGGGAGGTTGGAGTCTGAAAACTGAAATCGTCATTGCGTATCCGACCGCGTCAGCCGTCCCCTCTTTAGAGGGGTGGCCGCAAGGCTGGTGTATGTATCAATCCTATATCAACCACCTATATGATCAAAGCTGCCTTCTTCGACATCGACGGCACACTCCTAAGTTTTGAGACCCACCGTGTGTCACCAGGCACCGTGCGTGCCTTCGATGCCCTGCACGCACAGGGCATCCGTACCTTCATCTCCTCGGGTCGCCCCAAGGTGCTGATACCCGACCTGCCCGTCTCGTTTGACGGCTACGTCACCATGAACGGTGGCTACTGCTTCGTTGGCGACCAAGTGCTGCTGCGCAACCCCATCCCCCAGGCCGAGACCGACCGTTGGCTCCATTACGCGCAGGACAACGGACTGTGCACCATGCTCTTCTCCGAGCACGACATGGCCATCAACACCCTTTCCGACCCTGTGGCCAACGCCATACACAGCCAGCTGCAGTTCGAGATGCCCCCGTTGGTGCCCATCGAGCAGATGTTTGGGTGCGAGGTCTTCCAAATCATCGCCGTCATGCCCGCCTCGCGCGATGCCGAGGTGCTGGAGATGCTGCCTCACTGCCGTCTGCCCCGCTGGCATCCCCAGTTCAGCGACCTCGTGCACATGGACAACAGCAAAGCCGTCGGCATCGAAAGCGTGCTGACCCATTTCGGCATCGACCGTAGCGAGTGCATCGCCTTCGGCGACGGCGCCAACGATATCGAAATGCTCGAGTACTGCGGCATCGGTGTGGCCATGGGCAATGCCGACGACTGCGTCAAGGCCCACGCCGACCATGTGACCACCTCCGTCGACGACGAAGGCATCGAGCAGGCCCTCGCCAACCTGCATATCGTCTAGCCTCCGACTATCTACGTGCAACCGCCACTCTCTTAGCTGAGTATGTGCGTAACTCCCGACTTAATTCTGTTTTTTATCGATTGTTTAATGTCTGTTTGTCGCTCCAAGAGCGACAAACGAGCAATGATGTATCTATTATGTATCGAAGTTTGGAGGGAGTCACGTGGGGCGCGGGGTGGGGTCGGTCGTAGGTCAGAAGTCGCGCACTAGGCGGACGGAGAGGCCGGCCTCGCGGTCGCCACTTGTGATTTGAAGGTGTGTGGTCGAAGTGGACTGGTAAAAAGATATGTAATTGGCATACCACCGTATGTCGGACGGGGTGGAGGAGCGGTAGAATCCGTATTCATTGCCCACGTAATAGAGTTGGTTGCCTAGGCGGCTGCCGGGGGCGGGGAGGAAGACGCAGCTGTCGGGGATGGTGCCGAGGGTGGAGGTCTGGCGGGTGAAGCGGTCGGGATAGATTATTAGGCCGTACTGCCCGTTGATGCGGGCGGCTATCCACGAGTTGCCTTCGCCTGCGGAGCCGTTGACTTGGCGGCGGTTGAGCAGGTAGTCCCATTCGTCGGCGGAGAGGGTGCGCCACCCGTTGCCGAGGTCGGCGATGAGGGCGGGATTGGTGCCCCAGTCCATGAAGTCGCCGTCGTAGTGCATCCAGTTGTCTTTGGTGGAGTCGACACCCCAGTTGGTGTTGGCGGCGGGCCAGCCGAAGAGGTCGCAATGGTTCAGGTCGAATGTGCCGAGGAAGTCGGTCTGGTGCTCGGCGAAACGCCAGTGACCTTCGACGTATTGCAGGTTGCCGGGGCTGAAACGCACCTGTTGCGTGTCGCTGACGGAGAAGAGGGCGGGCACGGGGTCAGAGGGGACGATGGTGTCTGTGTCGGGCGGGGCGATGGGGATGATGGGACGGATGTCGTCGGTTTTTTGGCAGCTGACGGCCATGATTATCAGGCAGCAGAGTGTGATAAGCGTTCGTTCCATGGTGTTAATGGGTTCTGATTGGTGGGATTGTTTTATGTATATTGACGCACGAGATGTCGATTTCTTACATTCGATTGAAAAAAAAGTTCTAGTCGCCGTATTTGGTGATGCGGAAGACCCACGCGCCTTTGGTTTTGTTGATGTCCTCGAAGGTGAGGTTGTTGAGTCGGATGTAGAGGCTGCCGGCAAAGTAGTAGTGGACGATGTGCTTGTCGCAGCCGAGGAGTTTGACTTGGGAGAGCAGGCTGGGGCGGGGCATGTTTTTCAGCACCAAGGTGTTGCCGTCGAGGTGGGTGGCTATGGCATAGAGGTTGCCGTTGTTGCGGGTGTAGTAGATGGTGCTGTCGCGTTCGCACATTTTGCGGTAGGGGCGGGAGGCGTAGATGGCTTCGCCGTTGACCTTTAGCCAGTTGCCGAGGTCGATGAGGCGTTCCTGCTGGAGCATGGGGATGGTGCCGTCGGCATCGGGGCCGACGTTGAGGGTCATGCCGCCGCCAGCGGCCACGAGTTTGACAAAGTGGCGGATGAGGGAGTCGGAGGTGAGGTAGTTGCTGAGGGGCTCGTTGCGGTTGAGGGCAAAGGAGCGGCCTATGCCGCGGCATTCGGCCCAGGGACGGACGGTGTCGTTGATGGCTCCTTTGTATTCAGGTGTGCGGAAGCCGTGCTCGGTGCCGCTGCCCCAGCGGTCGTTGACGATGGCTTCGGGGCCGACGGTGTTGTAGTACCACGAGATGAGCTCGGTAGCGCGGAACTGCTCGGCGGTGTTCTGCCACTCGCCGTCGGTAAAGATGAGGCTAGGCTTGTATTTGGACACTAGTTCCTTGAACTGGGGCACCATGTAGTGGTCGACATATTCGCCGATGGCGTCGTCGGGGTCGTGCATCCAGATGTGGAGGGGGTTGGTCCATTCGGTGAGGGAGTAGTAGAAGCCCATCTTGAGGTCGGTGGCGTGGATGGCGCGGGTGAGGCTGTCGACGATGTCCATGTGGGGGCCGGTGACGACGCTGTTCCAGTTGGGCTGGTAGCGGCTGCGCCACAGGCAATAGCCGTCGTGGTGCTTGGTGACGAGGACGACGTATTTGGCACCCGACTGGACGAAGAGGTCGGCCCATTGGCGCGGGTTCCAGTGTTCGGCAAACCAGGTTTGGGCGTAGAGGGTGTAGAGGTCGGTGACCTTGGGGTTCTGCTTGACGGCGTCGTCGTTGCTGAGGCGGCCGCTCCATTGGTCGCCGAGCATGTAGCCCCAGCGGCGGTTGAACTTCTGCATTTCGTTCACGCGGACGCTGTCGCCCTGCATCAGGCCGCGGTAGAACCACTCGCTGTAGCCGTCGGCGTGGGCGTAGGCGGGCACGGAGTAGAGCCCCCAGTGGATGAAGATGCCGAGCTTGGCGTCTTGGAACCATTGGGGATAGCCGCGCTGGTTGATGGACTGCCATGTGGGTTGCACCTCTTGGGCGCGGGCGGGGAGCAGGGCTGCTAGGGCGAGCAGCAGAAGGTATATCGGGGTGTGCTTTTTGTACATAATATCGTTGTTTTCAGTGTGTAGTGGCAGATAATGCATATTAATGCCAAGTTGCAAAAATACGAAAAAAAATTGTATTTTCGCGAATTGTGAGAAGTGAATTGTGAAATGATTGGAATTTCAGTCTAGTATATTTATATTAATCAAATATTTTTTTGTATTTTTGCAAATTCGATTTATGACTATGACAAAAGATTTAGATAAGATTATCGTGGTGGGCGACAGGGTGTTGATAAAACCCAACGACGGAGCCGACCGTACGAAGAGCGGGCTGTATCTGCCCGCAGGCTATCAGGACAAGGAGACGGTGCAGTCGGGCTACATACTGAAATGCGGCCCGGGCTATCCGCTGCCCAACATGGACGACGGCGAGTCGTGGAACCCCAAGTCGGGCGACGCGCGCTATATGCCCCTGCAGGTACAGCAGGGCGACCTGGCCCTTTTTCTGCAAAAGAATGCCGTGGAAATCAAGTACAACGGAGAGAAATATTTCATTGTCCCCCAGAACGCCATACTGCTGGTGGAGCGGGACGAGTTTTAATAATGGATTGATGGAAGGGGTCGGAGTAATCTGATTTATCGGAATAATCAGAATTTTCCGACCATTCTGAGAAATGATAAATAATCAAACTTATGACAAGTAACGAAATACGTAGCAAGTTTTTGCAATTCTTTGAGGAGCGCGGACACCACATTGTGCCCAGTGCCCCGATGGTGGTGAAGAACGATCCCACGCTGATGTTTACCAATGCCGGCATGAACCAGTTTAAGGACATCTTTCTGGGTAATGCCAATACCCCTTATCCCCGTGTTGCCGACGCACAGAAGTGCCTGCGCGTGAGCGGCAAACACAACGACCTGGAGGAGGTGGGACACGACACGTACCACCACACCATGTTTGAGATGCTGGGCAACTGGAGCTTTGGCGACTATTTCAAGAAGGAGGCTATCGCCTTCGGTTGGGAGTTCCTCACAGAGGTGATGGGCATCGACAAGCAGAACTTGTACGTGACCGTGTTCGGTGGCGACGAGAAGGAGGGTCTGGCAATGGACACGGAGGCCTACGACTATTGGAAGGAGCATGTGGACGAGAGCCGCATCCTGAAGGGGTCGAAGAAAGACAACTTCTGGGAGATGGGAGACCAAGGCCCCTGCGGCCCGTGCAGCGAGATACACATCGACCTGCGCGACGAGGCGGAGAAGCAGCGTGTGCCGGGTGCGGAGCTGGTGAATAAGGACAACCCGCTGGTCATCGAGATTTGGAACCTGGTGTTCATGCAATACAACCGCTTGGCCAACGGCACCCTCGAGCCGCTGAAGGCAAAGCATATCGACACGGGCATGGGCTTCGAGCGCCTCTGCATGGTGATGCAGGGCAAGAAGTCGAACTACGATACCGACGTGTTCCAGCCCCTCATCCAAACCATCGCGCAGATGGCGGGCAAGGTGTACGGGCAGAACGAGGAGGCGGACGTGGCCATGCGCGTGATTGCCGACCACCTGCGTGCCGTCAGCTTCAGCATTGCCGACGGTCAACTGCCCAGCAATGCCAAGGCGGGTTATGTCATCCGCCGCATCCTGCGTCGTGCGGTGCGCTACGGCTACACCTTCCTCGGATTCAAACAGCCGTTTATCAATGAGTTGGTCGACACGCTGGTCGGCCAGATGGGCGGGCAGTACCCCGAGTTGGTCAAACAGCAGGAACTCATCCGCCGCATCATCCTTGAGGAGGAGCAGTCGTTTCTCAAGACCCTGTCAGGCGGTATCAAGCGTTTCGAGGACTATATTCAGGGTCATGCCGACGACGCTTCAAAGATGATTGACGGTGCGTTCGCATTCGAACTATTTGACACCTATGGTTTCCCCATCGACCTCACGCAGCTGATGGCTGGCGAGAAGGGGTGGACCGTGGACATGGAGGGTTTCCGGAAGGGATTGGCAGAGCAAAAGCAGCGTTCGCGTGCTGCTGCCGCAGTGGAGAATGACGACTGGGTGGAGCTGATTCCCAATGTGAACCAGGAATTCCTGGGCTACGATACCCTCGTGGCAGAGGTGCATATTGCGCGCTACCGCCATGTGAAGGTGAAGGACAAGGAGTTCTACCAGCTGGTGCTGGACAAGACCCCCTTCTACGGCGAGAGCGGCGGACAGGTGGGCGACCAGGGCACCCTCACCACCTCGAAGGGCGACCTGCTGCCCGTGGTGGACACCAAGAAGGAGAACGGCCTTACGGTGCATATCGTACCCGCCGACAAATTCGAAGACTGTCTCAATTCTCAATTCTCAATTCTTGATTCTCAATTTAAAGCCGAGGTTGACAAGTGCCGCCGCTTTGCCATTGCCTGCAACCACACTGCCACACACCTGCTGCACAAGGCACTGCGCAACGTGCTGGGCAGCCATGTGGAGCAGAAGGGTTCGAGCGTGGACGACCAGCGGCTGCGTTTCGACTTCTCACACTTTGCCAAGATGAGCCGCGAGGAGATTCGCGAGGTGGAGAAGCAGGTGAATATCGACATCCGCCATGCTATTGCACTTGAAGAGCATCGTGCCATGCCCATCGCGGAGGCGCAGAAACTGGGCGCGATGGCGCTGTTTGGCGAGAAGTACGGCGAGTTTGTGCGCGTGGTGAAGTTTGGCGAGAGCGTGGAGTTCTGTGGCGGTACCCATATTGCCAACACGGGCCACATCGGCTCGTTCCGTATTGTGAGCGAGGGAGCTGTGGCAGCCGGTATGCGCCGCATCGAGGCGGTGACGGGTGCGGGTGCCGAGCAGTACAACAACGCCATGCAGGACCAGCTGGAGGCATTGCGCGAGCAGTTGAAGAATCCGAAGGATGTGGTTGCTGCGGTGCAGCGTCTGCAGGAGGAGAATTCCGACCTGCGTGGGCAGGTGGAGCAGTTCAAGAAGGAGCAGGTGGCAGGCTTTGTGCGTGGCATTGCCGACAAGGTGCAGGCCAACCCCGTGTTGGTGCAGCGCGTGGATGCCGACCTCAGCCAGCTGAAGGATGCCATGCTTGCCCTGCGCAACCAGCACCCCGACATGGCGGTGGTGTTGGCCAGCGGCTATGGCGACAAGCCGTCGCTGCTGGTGTGCCTGGGTCAGAACCGCGTGGATGCTGGCAAGAACGCCGGCACCATTGTCCGCACCGCCGGCAAGGAGATGCAGGGCGGCGGCGGTGGCCAGCCCGCCTACGCTACCGCCGGCGGCAAAGACCTCGCCGGCCTAGAAAAGGCTATGCAGGTGGCGGCGGAGATGGTGTAAAGGTACCTTTGTATTGCAACAATGTTTTTTTTATGGAAGGTAAAGATTATAAATATGACGTATTTATTAGCTACTCTACGGTAGACCAAAAGGTGGCAGAGGGGTTATGTGGCTATTTGGAACAAGGCTATCAGTATCGCTGTTTTGTGGCATATAGGGATGTACCACCAAGTAATGTGTGGGCCAGAGACATTGCAGAAGCGATAGATAGTAGTGCGATGATGGTAGTAGTATTCTCTGAGTCGTTCAATGTGTCTTCACAAACCGATCGAGAGATAGAGCTAGCATCAGAGAACAAGATTCCTATATTGACGTTTAAGCTCTCGAATGCTAGCATGACTGGAGCGAAAAAGTATTATCTAAAAAATCTGAACTGGATAGATGCGTTCCCATATCCAGAGACATATTTTGGTAAACTGAAAGACACTGTTGACAAATTGCTTAATAGAGATTCAAAAAGAGAAAGAAGGCAGACTGAAGAATCAGAAAGACTGCGAAGAGAGCGAGAGGAAAAGGAGAGAATGATTCGAGAAGATGAGGGACGTAAACGTGGGAAAAATGTTGAGTTGCTCATAAAGGACAGAGGGATGGTGCCTATGGCAAAAAGTATGACTCATGAGAACATGTCCAATCTTCCCAATCTTAAAGTGAAATGTAATCTAGATAGTGAATTATTCATTGATGGGAAATATGTAGGGAATCTAGATGCCAACGAGATGATGCGGGTACCATTGGCAGAGGGTGAATATATTCTTAGAGTGCAGGGTGTGGAGTATTTTTTAGTTACAGAAACACCAGAACACATCATAAATGAATCTTGCGATTTCATTGAGGAAAAGGTTTTGATGCCCAATAATGATTATATCTTTGAGGTTAATCTGTTAAATGTTAGAGAAAAAAGACTAGAAAGAGAACGCAAAGAGTCATCAAAGCAACTTAGGAAATTAGTAAAAATAGAAAAAATAAGAAGAATAAAACTTAAAATTGATAAAATTGAGGATTGGATTCTTTCCTGGTGGGTGGTTTTATTGCTTTTATTATCTTTTGGTGGGTGGTTCATATATTTGATTATTGTAATTATTGCAGTTTATTTTTTTGAGACGAAAGCAGAAGGTCTGTGGGTATGGATTGGATGGATGATTTTCCTGCCTGCTGGACTATGGACAATAGCGATGGGTATTATTGTGTTATTACGATCAATAATTGATAAAATTGATAAAAAATTAAAGAGTACTAGTTAGATATGGAAACATTTATTAAGCAGTTGAAACAAGAATCATTAATGATGAATAAACCCAATGCAAACGGCTATTATTATGCGATAGGCTGTAGTATTTTGGTGTATGTTGCATTATGCGTGCTTGTATTTTTGACGTATGAGTGGTGGAATTGGATGCTTTTTGTGATAGCAGGATTGCTCATTGTGATATTCTCCATATTGGAGTTCCATTTGGTAAAGGCACTGTTGGCGGCACGAGAAGAAGTGATGAAACCGTACCATAAAGCAGAGCAGAAGTTGGTGTGTGTATATGAAAAACTTATGGACTACTATGTGGAGGCAGCAAAGAAAGAGCTGGAAAAGTCCAACAATCCTACTGTGAAGGAACGTATTGATAAATTGGCTGTTGATGCCTATTTAGATGGATTGAAGAAAGTGGTTGTTGAGAATCCGATGGATGCAGAGCCAATGAAGAATAGAGTGAATGAATTGGTGAATAAGGATAATTAGAATTCTCAGAATGCGTAAGTACAGGAAACGTATCTTGTGGCGGTTCGACCGCTCGTTTAGCAGCAACAAGGTGTGGAAGCCTGTGTTGTGGGTGCTAGGATTTTGCGTGGTTTGGACGCTGGCGTTGTGGCTAGTGGCATTGATATGGAAAAGCGCAGGCATTCCAGAAGGGGCTCACCCTCTTGATGATGTGATTAGTTTGGTAATAGGGCAGAGTAATTATCCTATGGAGAAATCGACGCTGCCACACTGGTACCAGCTGCTAGTGGCTATGGTGGGAACGATGTTCTTTACAGCATTCTTAATCTCGATGTTCAGCAATATATTGATGAATCGGGCTGCAAGCCACAGAAAAGGTTTTCTGCACTATTATTTCGAGAATCACGTATTGATATTGGGCGGCAGCTCAATGGTTGTGGGACTGCTGAAGTCGATAGCTGCTGACGAGCAACTGAGAAAGAAGGATGTGGTGATATTGTCTAACAAAGATGCTGAGGAACTATGGGTGAAGATTGTGCCATTGCTGACGAATGAGGAGAGAAAAGTGTCGTTGACTATATATCACGGTGAGAGGAATATGGACAAGGCTCTGCTGTTTAGTCAAGTGGAATTGGCATCGGTAATCTACATCATTGGTGAGGATGAGGAGAAGGAACACGACTCAATTAATATGGACTGTTGGCAACGGGTAGGGAAGATAAGAGGAGATAAGGCCAAAACGGATGCACAATGCTATCTGTCGTTTGAAAGGAATGCTTCAACTTATCTGTTCCATGCTATGCCGGAAGAGCCCAGTACTGCCAAAATGGAGACCACCATCTTCAATCGGTTGGAGTCGGTAGCACAGCAGATACTGATTGGTGACGACTACAAGTGGAAGGGCTGTACGCTTGACCGTGAAGGCATCGGAGCCGAGAGCAAGCAGTATGTCCACTTCGTTGTGGTGGGCATGACGCAGATGGGCTTTTCGATGGCTAGCACGGCGGCGCACCTGTGCCATTTTCCCAACTTCAAAGAGAATGCCTATAAGCCTATCCGCACCAAGATAACCTTTATCGACCCAGATGCCGATAGGGAGATGAAGCTGGTGAAGGGACGGTATGCGGGGCTGTTTGAACTGTCGCACAGCGTCTATCGCGAGGAGGGTAAAGCATCCGTGGAGGAAAAGCCTAAGGAAGAGTATGGCGATTTCCTGGATGTGGAATGGGAGTTTATCAAAGGCTTGGTGGTGGACAATTGGGTGCGTGCGGAGCTGGAGAAATGGCGGCAGGACAAGGAACAGATTCTGACCGTGGCGTTCTGTGGAGATGAACCCGAACGGAACATCGCGCAGGCAATGTATCTGCCCCGAGGCTTCTACAGCCTGATGGAGAAGGATTACTCCAAGCCTGTGATATTGGTTTACCAGCCCGTGAGTGATGCCATGTTACGTTCCGCTCAGGAGGTGGAACGCTACAAGAATATCCACCCATTCGGCAACATCTCAGACTGTTTTGACAAGAACCTGAACCACCGTGTGGCGGCGGGCAAGCGTATCAACTTCCTGTATAAGAAGGAAGACAACGAAGAAAAGTATGTGATGATGCCATACGACGAAGCCGACTTGGATGCGCTGTGGCGCAAACTTTCGTTTGCAGAGAAGATGTCGAACATCTATGCCGCCAATTCTATCTACTCCAAGTTGCGCAGCGAAGGCATGGACTGGCAGCATCTTACCTCCTCGGACTTGGAAGAAGAGGTGGTAGAACGGCTGGCACGGCTGGAACACGCCCGTTGGAACATGGAGAAACTGCTGGTGGGCTTCTGTGCCATGCCGACAAAGGAACGGGATGACTTGAACGCAAGGCTAGATAGCAGTGACCCACAAGTGAAAGCCGCGGCCAATGTCGATAAAAATGACTATAAGAATAAAGAGTTTATGCACAAGGACATTGCCCCATACGGCAAGTTGCCAAAAAAGTCGAAGGCATACGACAGAGCCATTGTGCGGAACGTGAAAGACGTGATAATCAATCTCAACCAGAATAAATAATCATCGCTTTATGCAAAACAAGACCTATACCCCCAAGCCGGTTGACACATCGGACATCCAATTGAGCGACGAGCTGCTGCAGCTGACCGAGCTGATGGCTCGCAACGTGCACGACATCTGGTCGATGGGTAGAATTGCCGACGGGTGGACTTGGGGTCCCCAGCGTGACGATGCGCGCAAGGAGAATCCCTGTCTAGTGCCCTATGAGGAACTGCCCGAATCGGAGAAGGCCTACGACCGAAACACCTCGATTGAGACCCTGCGCCTTATCCTTTCGCTCGGGTACGAAATCAAGAAGTCCACAAACTAAAATACCGTTTCCTATGGAAAAACAAGAATACTTCAAATCACGGTTGATGTATGACTACCGTCAATATCTGTTGAGCAACAAGCCCAATGCCGCCAAGCGGTTGATTCAGGAGGCGACGACGTTGATAGAAAGCCTGATGTACGATGGCAGCAAGTCGATTTTTGCCCGTTGCCAGAAGCGCATCGACGTCCATCTCGAAGCCAATTACGGTCCCTATTCTGACTTGGTGGGTCTGCAGAAGTTGCCCAAAAACTTTAAATGGACAGACGTTTGCAATGCCATCAATGCCGAATTCGATGCCGAGATGAAACGTGTGTTCTCCAAGTTGGACATAGAAAAGAATCTGACCATGCTGATTTCGCCCCGTGTCGAAGCCTGGGTGTGGACCGAAGGTATCGCGCCCACGGCCAAGATGTTGGCCTCGATGCCGGGGATTATTGGCAAGATGGTGCAATCGTATCGTCCCGAACACCTGGACGACTATCCCCTGAAGAAGGAGATTGGCGAGATGTTTGTGGATGCCAAGCACATCACCTTGCGCGAGTGGGTCAAGAAGAGCAACGACCGAGACATCCTCAAGTTGAAAAATGGCATGAAGGAGTATTCGAGATGCCAGCTCAACGCCACGCTCTATCGCCACATGGAACGTCTGGGCAAGAGCCTGAAAGAAATGCCGCTCTGGAAGCTCTCCACCCATCTGGGCAACGCTATCGACACACTCAAGGTAAACCCGCTACCGCAGGTGCGGTGTGACGAGCATCCCGAGTGGAGCGTGGAATACGGTCATCGTGTGCCTGTCGACTTCTATTTCCGCAATGTGGAGAGTGTCTCGGCGGCGGGCGCGTTCCATCTGCTGGTGTTGCAGGCCATTGCCCGCAACGAGAACCAGCTGGTCGAACACGGCTACATCCGTCCCTTGGGCATCGCTGGCAAGGAGCCCGAGATTACCATCTTCAGCAATTCCAATGTTTGTTTCCCCGAGGTCTTTAAGGTGATGGACGAGACGATAAAGACCTTGGTTGACTGATTCAGTCACCGTATAAAAATGAGGGTCGGCTGTTAGCAGCCGACCCTCTTTTTTTGTATCTGGAACAAGCGTCACCGTATGAGTGTGACGGTGCCTGAGACTTTGTATTCCGACACGCTGCCCGCGCGGGTGTAGGTGATGATGTAGGGGTAGGCGTCCTGTGGCAGCGGGGTGCCGTTGCAGGTGCCGTCCCACTGGAAGTGCTGGTCGTCGGAGCTGAACACCATGGCTCCGTGGCGGTTGAAGATGGCGATGTGGAACTTGTCGAGCGAGCTGGGGCATATAATCGAGAATCGGTTGTTGGTGCTCTTGTTGGGCGTGAAAATGTTAGGACGGTAGAATCCGAACGTGTCGATGGGGATGGAGAACGTGCTGTCGATGCTGCAACCTATCTCGTTGTAGCATTGCAGGGTGACGGTGTTGCTGCCCGGCATGTAGATGTCGAAGTGGTGTGTGACCTCAGTGCCGGTGGAGGAGGAGCCGTCGCCGAATATCCAGCGCGAGTGGTCGCGATTCTCTGAGATGTCTTTGAAATTGACCACGGGCACCTCGGTGTCGATAAAGTGCGGGTTATACTCCAAGTTGATTTTTGGCAGGGGCACATATTTGACCAAAATGCTGATTGCTGCCACGTCGCAGCTGTCGGCCGCGTAGCCCACCATATAGTAGCGGGTGTCCTCGTTGGGCGAGACGTAGATGGTGTCGTTGTGCTCCTGTCCGATTAGGTCTGGGTCAGGTGGATAGGACGACCACTCGTAGTTGAGCGCGCCCTTGCCGATGAGTACGATGGTGTCGCCCGGACAGTGCTTGGCATGGCTGGGCTGAGCGATAATCTTGGTGGAAATGACCGAGAGGTCGACGCTGTCCCATGCCACGCAGCCCGCAGAGTCGACAGTTATCTTCAGATAGTAGCGCGCGTGCTGTTGTGATGGACGCACGTAGAGTGTGTTGCCCTCGCAGATGGGGGTCTCGCCTGCTTGGTTCAAATGGCGGAACCATGCAAACGAGCATCCCGACACGGGCGTGCTGGCGACGACATGCGACTCGTGTCCGTTGCAGATGATGGTGTCGTCGCTGTAGGTGATTTCAGGGTCGTGGAAGAAATAGATGGTGTCGTACAGGGTGTCGTAGCAGATGTAGACGGAGTCGTTGTAATCGTTCACGCGGTCGTCGTAGACGGTTCTTTTTGAACAAATGAGCATGAAGGGGTTCTCGAAATCCTCAAAAGTGCGGGTGATGGTGGTGGTGTTGGCGAGGTTGAAGCCGGGCATAGAGTCGCTGATGACGGTGTCGGCGAAGACCCATTTGCGCGAAGCCACGTTCTCCGTGCTGTCCCTGATGACGGCTGTATCGCCCACGCAGAGGACGCGCTTGTTGATGTCAATCTTAATATCGGGGCGCAGGACGGGTTTGACATAGTAGGTGCGACGGGTGTTGCAGTTGCTGTCCTCGGTATAGACGGTTAGGTCAATGGCGTGGATGTTGCTGTCGGGGAAAGTGTAGTCGACAGCCATACCGACAATGGTGTCGATCGGAGGGGTGTCGCTGGTGCTGCCGTCGTGTACCACCCACGAAGTGAGGCTGTCGACCACGCGAGGAGCGTCAGGTCCCTGATAGGGAATGTGGGCTCGTGCGTCAAGGTGTACAATACTGTCGCAGTCGAGAGTTATTACGGCGTTGATAATAGGTTTGGTGTTGCTGACAGTGGCGTAGACCACAGAATGGAAAGGCTTGTCGGGGTCCATGGCGGATGTCATAACACATTTGTACGTTGTCACCCCGACAGTATCGCCCACGTTGTGATCGGAGGCTTCGGTAACGATGAAGTCATCAGTACGGGCAACATACCGGTAGCTAGTGTCGCGGTCATCGTCGTAAACACGCGTGAGGGTGGGCTGCACCTGTCGGAAAGAGAGGGTGTTCATATAATTGGTGTTGCCGGTGGGGCCGGAGTAGCCGGTGGAGGAGACGTACCACGTATAGGTGAGTAGCCCCTTGGGTGCCAAGAGGGTGTCTACGGCGTTAGACTCGCCCGCAGGGCATCCTGAGGAGATAATCTGCATCGGCTGGCAGTTGCCCGCGATGTAGGCATAGATGGGGTCGACATCGTAGATACAGTCGCTGGTATACATCTCCACGCGCACCGAGTCGTAGATATAGTCGATAAGGCTGATGGCCACGCGCGTCCACGGCTTATAGCAGTAGCCGCAGGTCGTCGCGCCAGCCGCGCCGCCGGGCAGCCCCTCCACCCAGGGCGCAGGCAGCGAACCCGTGATGGCGGGGGCAGGCACGTTGAACCACATGCTGTCGTTCAGCGGGAAATTGTTCCACTGACCCGTGGAGCTGTTCTTGCCGCACACGCGGATGAGGAATTCGCCGGCCTGCTGGGGAGTATGGTCGTAACGGCATGCCACCACGGCGTAGTCGATAAACAGCAGCGCGTTCTGTGCCGACACCCTCATCGTGTAGAACAAGGCCTCGGCACCCTTGTTGTTGCCGTCGGTGTTGATGTTGTTGACGCAAGAGCCCGTGGCGCGCATATCGCCCAGACGGATGCTGCTGGTGTGTCCGGCAGGAATGCGCATCATGCCCTGGCCGTTGTTGATGGTAAACTGGTCCATACCCTGGTCGGCCATGGTGTAGATGCGGAACCGCTGGTCGTGGCCGTCAAACAGGTTGCACTGGTTGCACGACCCACAGCGGTGCGTGCAGTAGCCCGAATAATAGTCCGACGACGTGATGTTACCATGGCCCTTGATGGCAGGCTTGTTGGGGCGGGCGCAGGTGCTCAGCACATTGTAGCCTGTGCTGCCGCCCGAGCCCGACACACGGTCGCCCACGCGTGCCGACCATGATCCGGGTGCCGTGGGTGTCGAGTTGAAACTCGATGGGTTGTGAAACCCGTAACACGCATTCTGGGCCCGCGTCCCCGCCAGGCTCAGGCATAAAGCCGATACTAAGAGTAAGAATGATTTTTTCATATTATTGTAAGTTATTATCTCAATTATCCTGTGCAAGACCATACACCCTTCCACGCTATACAGACTGAAAAAAGACGTTTTTGTTGCACTTTTTTTTAAATAAAATGTTATATTTTCTTAATTGATACTACAATTAGTTATGTATTAATATGTTTGTGTTCTTTGTTTTTCGTGTGCCACGATGATGTTTCTCATAGTCGTTTCTCCAATTCGGGCAGCATGCGCGACTTCCATTCCATGTAGTCGCCCGCGATGATATGCTCCCTCGCCGTCCTCACCAGCCACAGATAGAACGTCAGGTTGTGTATCGAGCATATCTGCAGCCCCAGAATCTCCTCGGCCTTAATCAGGTGGTGCAGATAGGCCAGTGTGTACACCCTGTCGCACTCCGCGCGGCTCTCCGGGTCGATGGGCTCGAAACAGTCCTCCCATTTCTTGTTCTTGATGTTGATGGTGCCGTGGACGGTGAACAGCAGGCCGTTGCGGCCGTTGCGCGTAGGCATCACGCAGTCGAACATGTCCACCCCCCGCTCAATGCTCTCCAATATGTTCGATGGCGTGCCCACCCCCATCAGGTAGCGGGGCTTGTCCTTGGGCAGGATGGCGTTCACCACCTCTATCATCTCGTACATCACCTCCGTCGGCTCGCCCACAGCCAGTCCGCCGATGGCGTTGCCGTCGGCACCCTTGCTGGTGATATACTCTGCCGACTGGCGGCGCAGGTCGGCATACTTGCAGCCCTGCACAATCGGGAACAGGCACTGCTCGTAGCCGTACAGCGGCTCCGTCTCGCCGAAACGCTGCACGCAGCGGTCCAGCCAGCGGTGCGTCAGCTCCATCGACTTCTTGGCATACCTATAGTCCGATTCGCCCGGCGCGCACTCGTCAAATGCCATCATAATGTCGGCCCCAATCACGCGCTCGATGTCCATCACCCTCTCGGGGGTGAACAGGTGGCGGCTGCCGTCGATGTGCGAGCGGAACGTGCAGCCCTCCTCCTTAATCTTGCGGTTCTCCGCCAGCGAAAACACCTGGAATCCACCGCTGTCGGTCAGCAGCGGACGCTCCCAGCCGTTGAAGCCGTGCAGCCCACCCGCGGCCCGCAGTATGTCCAGTCCGGGGCGCAAGTACAGGTGGTACGTGTTGCCCAAAATAATCTTTGCGTCCACGTCCTCCCGCAGCTCGCGTTGGTGCACCGCCTTCACGCTCCCAGCCGTCCCCACCGGCATGAAGATGGGGGTGGGAATATCGCCATGCGCGGTGTGCATCACACCGGCGCGCGCGCCACTTCGGGGGTCTTCTCTGACTATGTCGAATGTCATAACTTTCAATTATTCAATATTTCACACTCATTCCGCCCTCCCTCGACGGCGGCTATCCAGCATTGCAAAGATACGAAAAAATAATTATTTATTAAAAAAGTTTCATTAATTATTATCAAAAAATGCCATTCCACAGTCAGCATTAATACAGAAACGCGTCCCCCCTCAGTCCGCCTGCCCTTTCCCCTCAGCCCCAAGGCTCCCGGGTTTCGTCGAGCCGTGCTGCCGCCATTCCGCCTGTCGTGGTTAGGGAAAAGTGCTAGTCGCCCCCTCGTTACCTTTGCCGTTCATGTATCCTTCTTCGATTTGTCTTTGCTCCATCGTCGCTCTTAGTACCGAATAACAAGTTTTGGCCAGTTTTTGACGGATGGTCTTAAGGTGAGAGGAAGGCATGTGGCAGGGAGGGGGGCGTGGTGGAAAAATTGGAGCGAGGGGAGACGGTGGGATGCAGCGAGTTGGCGTGATTATGAGTGGAAGGGCTCATTTTTCTGATTTCAATTTTCAATTTTCAATTTTTTTTGCGTACATTTGCAAATTATTTTAGTGTTACCAACAATGGATTTTTCGCATATATTGACAGATTCTTACACGCTGACGCTGACCTGCATCTTGGTGGCCAGTCTGGCGGTGTTGAGCCTTTATTATGGGCTTTTCTACATGACGGTGGGCCGCTACAAGGGTCCGCGGACGAAAAAAAAGGAGGAGGCGCAGGCGGCCTCGCTGCCACCCGTGTCGGTGGTGCTGACGGCGCAGAACGACGATGAGAAGCTGCGTGCCAACTTGCTGTATATCTTGGAACAGGACTATCCCACTTTCGAGGTGGTGGTGGTTGATTACCGGTCGACCGACGACAGCAAGTTTGTGCTGCAGATGCTGGCGCAGACCTATTCGAATTTGAAGGTTGTCAGGCTCGAGGCTAATGCCAACGGCTATCAGGGTATGAAGTACCCCTTCTCGATAGGCATCAAGTCGGCCAAGTACGACGTGCTGATGCTTACCGACCCGGAATGTATGCCCAAGGATGTGACCAACTTCTGCTGGCTGCGCGAGATGGTGGCAGGCTATGTGGGCAAGAATACCGAGGTGGTGCTGGGCTTCTGCGGCATACAGGGCAAGCGGTCGCCCTTCAACTGGCTGCAGCAGTACGACAACTTAGACTACAGCGCCGAGTATCTGGGCGCGGCCATCCATCATAGGCCTTTCACGGGTTGCGGGCGCAACTTGAGCTATCGTCGCAGCCTGTTTATGAAGAGTGGCGGCTTCATCTACCACTATCATGTGCCCGATGGAGCCGACGATATGTTTGTGAATCAGAACGCCACGCGGCGCAACACGTCGGTGGTACTCAGCGACGGGTCGTTCACCACGGTGCAGCCCCAGCGCACGCTGGGCGAGTGGCACACCTACCGCCGCCACCGTGCCGCCACGCACCGCTACTACGGCACGCGGCTCAAGTTTAACCGTATGATGCGCCCGCTGGGGGTGCTGCTGTTCTACCTGTCGGCAGCTTTGCTGCTGGCGGGAGGCAAATTCCCCTGGGAGGTGCTGGCGGGCGTGCTGCTGCTGAAGTTGGCGTGGCAGATTGTTGCCACAGCAAAGGTCGCCGACAGGCTTGATATCAAGCCTGTTGTGTACTGGCTGTCGCCCCTGTTCGAAATTTATTTTCTCATCGCAAATACTATTTCGCGGATTATTCCGTTATCGAAGAAAAAGTGACGGGTGGATTGTGGCTGGGGATTGGACGTTAATATTTAGTTTGAAATGTCAGTAGAAGCAATAATGCAAAACGAAAAGGCCCAACGCGACTATCAGTTGGTGCTGGCCGCCCGCGACAAGGGCGACCAGCGGGCCTATGCCGATTTGATGCGCTTCTATCGCGAGCCTATCTACATGATGCTGTTGCGCATGACGCATAATCCCACCGATGCCGACGACTTGACGATTGAGACCTTCGGCAAGGCTTTCTGCCAGCTGCACACCTACAGCCCGACTAACACCTTTGCCACATGGCTCTTCTCCATTGCCAGCAACAGCGGTATCGACTATATCCGCCGCCGTAGACTGGAGATGGTGTCGCTCAATGCCTTGTCGGTGAGGGGCGACGACGACGCATACGAGTATCCGTTGCCGTCGGACGACGCGAACCCCGAGGAGGCCCTTATTGCCACACAGCGCGGCGAGTTGCTGCGCGAGGTGGTGGGCCAGCTGAAGCCGCGCTACCGTAAGATTGTGCAGATGCGCTATTTTGAGGAGCTTTCGTATGACGAGATTGCGGAGCAGCTGAAGTTGCCGTTGGGCACCGTGAAGATACAGCTGCGGCGTGCGCGGATGTTGCTTGCCGAGATATTGCAGTCACATAAACACAGCCTATGATCCAACGACTATCCCTTGCCATACTTGCCTTGTTGCTGACCGTGTCGCCCGCATGGGCGCAGAAGAAGAAGTCGGCACAGACGCAGAAACCGCTGTCGGGACTGTATATCACGGTGGACGCAGGGCTGCTCATCCCCAACGACAAGCAGGCCAATTTCTATAATGGCGACAGCCGTTCGCCCAACAGGCTGGAGCGGGTGCTGAAGAGCGAGATGTATGGTACGCAGATATGGAACAGCCTGGTGAATCAGCAGCTTATATCGCCTAGTGCGATACCCGACTATAGTGCGTTTCAGGTGGCAGAGTATGCCGATATGTACTACCGGCTTACGTTCCAGCTGGGCGTGGGGTTCCGCTATGTGTATGACAATGGGTGGGGCTGGCTGGCACGCTTCGATTTCAGCGAGATGACGGCGTCGGGACAGTTCCTGCTGTCGAGCAACAACGGCACTGGCATCCTGGGCAGCAACAATTATGTGAAGTGCGGCATCTATGGGCGCGAACGGCGCGTGCTTATCGACCTCGGCATTGCCAAGCGCATACCGCTGACACAGACGCTGGACCTTGAATTGGATGCGGGGTTTGACGTGAACAATACCAAGGTGCAGCAGAACGGCATTCGTGTGCCCGACAGCAAAGGACAGACCTACAGCATACTGGACGTGTGGGGCGGCCAGGCCCCATATACGGGTATCGGCACCTACGAGTATGTCAACCAAGGTGCCATCGGTATCGGATATTTCGGCACGGTGGCCCTGAGCTACCGTGTGCCTATGGGGGCAATCGACTTTGGCTACACCTACTACTACATGCAGACCAAGTTCTACAAATATAACGAGGACGACTGCTATGCGCCGCAACACAATGTGTTCGTCCGGTTCAATTTGAACAATTTCTCATTCTTTGACAAAAAATAGTACGACATGAGTTTTAAAACTTTCTTTGACACGTTATTTACCCCTAGGCAACAAAAGTTGGTTTCGTGGTCGATTGTCACCATGATATTCGTTGCGGCGTTGTTTGTGATTGGGAAGTTCCTGATAGCGTGTTTGACTTTTGTTGCCGAAATCATCAATGGTATTAGTTATTAAGCAAGTATACAATCTCTAAATAAAAAATGATACAATTCACAGACCTTTCGCAATCCGACCATCAACGTTTCGCCAAAGATCTATTTGAGTCGGCCTTCCCCGACGAAGAGCGACCTCCTTTCGGGGAGTTGAAGCATCGTAACAAAGACAAATTTCATTTCATGGTCGCCACCAACGACAATGACGATGGCGACGAGCCCGTCGGAATCCTCACCTACTGGACTTTCGACGACCTCGTGTATGTGGAGCATTTTGCCATAGACGAGGATTTGCGCAACCAAGGACTCGGGAAGGCGGTGTTCCTGAACTTCCTGTCGCAGCAGACCGACCAGGTGGTGCTGGAGGTGGAGCATCCGCATGACGAGGTGTCGGACAACCGTGTGGAGTTTTATTCCAGCATGGGACTGTTCACCAACCCGCAGGATTATTTGCAACCGTCGTATCATGGGGACCAAGTGACTGTGCCTATGATTATTATGTCGAAATATGAGTTAGACGACGACGAATTCGGCGAAATTCGCGAAATTTTGTATCGCGAAGTGTACAAATGCAAGCCGTCGAACATGCGGTAGGTAAAAAAAGTACCTTTATAATTGACCAATTCACAGTCTTATACGGAAGGGGGAATAGTTTTTTAGTAAAAATATTTGTCTGTACCGAAAAAAAAGTGTACTTTTGCAGCCGTTTTCGAGAGAGAGAGAGAGAGAAAACGGTCATCAAAGGCTCCTTAGCTCAACTGAATAGAGCATCTGACTACGGATCAGAAGGTTACAGGTTTGAATCCTGTAGGAGTCACAAAAAAGGATGGCTCCTTAGCTCAACTGAATAGAGCATCTGACTACGGATCAGAAGGTTACAGGTTTGAATCCTGTAGGAGTCACAAAGTTGCAAATATACACATTTTTCGTGTCCCTAAAAGGGGCACGTTTTTTTTGTGCTATGTTGGATGTCAGGGTAGGGGAGAGTTTTTACATGGCTGGGCAATATTATAAGTGATTCTACGTTATTTATAATTATGAAACGTATAGCCTCTATTCTCTTTCTAATGGTGTTGGTGGTGGTGCCGCTCAATGCCCAGCGTGGTGTGCAAGGTGCATCGCAACAGTATTCCCGTATTCAAAAGTTGTTGGACAAACAGCATTATGCCGACGCATACGCGGCAGCGGATAGTCTCAGAAAAGGGGCTTTGGCGTGTGCCAAGAAGGGCGATGCAGATGTGTCGCGTGTGCTGCTCACCTCTACTTGGTATATGGAGCGTGCCGCGTTGCAGTATCAAGAGGATGTGCAAGACTCGTCGTTGGCACGCTTCCGCGCCATCATGCCCTATCTAGATTATGTGGACAGGAGCCTGTGCTACCTTTTTTTGGGTGAGATGGACTCTGCCCTGATGGACACTGTGCGCCTGCGTGAGGTGCCCAACACGCAGATTGCAGCGTTTTGCGAGCAGCCAAGTAAGATTGATATTGATGTGACACCCACAATGTACGACCTGCTGATGCACGTGGCGATGTGGAATGGTGCAGACCAAACTCGGCGTGTGGAGCTGCGACGGCAGTTGGTGGAGTACTATAGGCGGAAAGCGGAAGACGGGAAGTGGAAAGATACGGTATTGCTGCTGTATAATGAGTTGCGCTATGCTGAGAGTCGCAGATATTTGCCAAACACACCGGGCAAGGAGATACGGCGGATCTATCAGGAGTTGCTCAACCGTTATCGGCATGTGGACAACCCTCAGGTGGCGGAGATGTATTACAAGCTGGCAGACCGTTGCAACACCGATGGGGATTACTTAGATGCTTTGGCGTATTGCGACAGTGCTGTTAGTCGCTATTCCTACAGCAGCGGTGGGGTGGAATGCTCCAATCTACGGACGGGTATTCTTGCTCCCAAGGTGGAGGTGAAACTGAAGGAGTTTGTCCCTGCCGGGCGCGATGTGCTATGCCAAGTGGAGACACGCAACGTAGAGACGCTGTACTACCGCCTTGTTGCCACACCCTCAGAACCCAAGAATTGGGAGAGTGGTGACAAGAAAAGGACAAGATTGCTAGGTTGCAAGGTGTTGAAATCTTGGAATCAGAAACTCGATGTGGAGCCAGACCACCGCTGGTACAAACATTATGTCTATGTTCCAGCCCTGACTCCGGGACGCTACACGCTGTTGGCCTCGCCGACGGCGGACTTTACCAAGAACGGGTTCTATGTAAGAAGTTTCACAGTGACGGCGGCAGCATTTTTGCGGACCTCTTATCCGCGAGACATTGTGTCGGGCTATCTGGTGGACTATCTGACGGGCAAGCCCATTGCCAACCAGAAGGTGGAGCTGCAGGAGCGGCGCAACTATAACAAAGATGGCTACACTGTCATTGCCACCGTGCAGACCGACAGGCAGGGATATTACCGTTTCGACAAGCGGATGTCGGAAGATTACAGCAGGGCTTACCGCGTGCGGACGCACTACAAAGGGATGGATGTGATAAGCGACTATGCGAATGATTTCGCTAAGGAGGACACTGTGGTGAAACAGAATGAATTCTTCCTCGACCGACCCGTCTACCGGCCGGGCGACACGGTGCAGTTCCTCTTTGTGGAAGGGGAAGTGCGTCACACTCGGACGGGCAGTCTCAATGTGGGCGACAGCCTGAAGGTGCTGCTCACCGATGTGAACGACAAGGCAGTCGACTCGCTGTTTGGTGTCACTGATGCCTACGGCAGCCTCAGCGGTAGGCTGGTGGTGCCGACTAATGCTTTGCCGGGAAGGTTCGACCTGTTGGTGTATAGGGACATACCCCGGCCTATCGGCCACCCCTCTAAAGAGGGGACGGCTGCCGCGTCCAATTCAAAATCCAAGTATCCCATAGTCTCGAAGATGGTCACGGTGGAGGCCTACAAGCAGCCCAAGTTTACGGTGACGCTGAAGGCGGAAGACCGCAAGGACGCTGAGGGACACTCGCTGCAGCCCCAGATGGGCGACAGCTTGCTGGTGGACGGCCTGGCGGCATCCTACACACAGGTGCCGGTGGATGGTGCGAAGGTGAAATACTCGGTGCAACGTTCGTTTTTGCGCCCGTGGTGGCGGCGATACTATTATGGAGGCTCGAATAGTATGCCTACCGTAATCTGCACAGACTCCACCACGACCGATGCAGAGGGACATTTCCGCATTGCCTTTGTCGCCACACCCGACAGTAGTCTGGAGCTGTCGACCAAACCCTGTTTCACCTATCAGGTGAGCGTGGACGTGACCGACATCAACGGCGAGACCCACAGCCAGCAGCTCACCCTGCGGCTGGGCTATGAGAATAGCCTGATTAGTATCACCACGGCGGGCGAGCAGACGACGTTCGACGCGGTGGAGTACCAATATTGCGACCTGAACAACACGCCCCTGCATGGCGAGCTGACCATGACCGTGGAGAAGCTGCGCGAACCCGAGACCCCGTGGCTGACCCACACGGTGATGGGACGCGACGTGCGCCAGACCCTGTCGGAGTCGGAATTCCACAAGCGTTACCCCCTCACGCCCTACAGCTATGAAGAGACTGAGATGGTGAAATGGGAGGCAGAGAAAACGGTGTTCGACACACGGCTGGTGTGCAAAGGCTTGACCAGCAACCGTGTGCCGATGCCACGGTTGGAGGCGGGAGTGTACCGTATCCGCATGACGTGTGGCAATGTGAGCAACGAAGATGTGGTGGTCTATACTCCGACCACAAGCCGCAAGGCGCACAGCATGAAGCTGCTATGGTACGATTGTAGTTCCGCCAAGGCTCATGTGGGCGACACGGTGGTGCTGCGTGTCGGTTCTCGACAGCGCGACGTGACGGCAATATACCAATTGCTGCATGAGAATCAGGAGATGGACCGCCAGCTGTTGAAGGTTGACGACAACATCACCACCCTCCGCATCCCCGTCACCGAGGCGATGCTGGGCGGCTTCGACATCTGTCTCTATGCCGTCAAGGAGGGGCGTAGCATGAGGGAAAGGATTATGGTGGATGTGCCGTTCGAACATAGGAAGTTGGACGTGGAGTTCCTCACCTTCCGCGACAAGCTGACCCCCGGCGACAAGGAGACCTGGACACTCAAACTGACACGCAAGGCAAAGACACCTTGGGACAGAACACCCGTGTCGGTGGGCGACAGTGCGGCGATGGTGATGACCATGTACGATGCCGCATTGGACAACTATGGCATCCTCGATTACACGTATTGGTGGCCCTGGTGGGTTGTTGCCTCCGACTATCCGAAAGACTTGTACTTCTACGTTCCCTATAGCTCGTATGGCTATTGCGACCTCGTTTTTGACCCGACCAAATACCGCAGGTATCAAGGCAAGGACTATGACAGTTGGGATTTCACCGCCCTCAACCACCGCAATTGGCGTTGGTGGAACAATTCGACGCGCGGTATGGTGGCGTCATACGGTAGTACCGCACGGGGCGAGTCGGGAATTGCCACCAAGAGAATGGCTGCCCAAAAGGGCTTTGTAAACGAGCTGGCGGTAATCGAGGCGGCCGACGATGCCGTAACGACCGATTTGGTAGTTGTGGAGAATGATGCCGTAATAGACAATTATGCGGAAGAGGTAGAGGAGGAAGAAGAGTTGGCTGTTTTCAGCAAGGTGGATGGCAAACCTCGGGAGCAGCCCTACATCCGCAGCAACCTCAGCACGCTGGCATTCTTCGCGCCCACCTTACGCACCGACCGCGACGGTACAATCACCTATTCCTTTACCGCACCCGACCTGCTCACCCAGTGGAACATCAAGGGCATCGCATGGACGCAGGACCTTGCCATCGGCACCTTGGAACGCACGTTGGTGACACAGAAACAGCTGATGATACAGCCCAATATGCCCCGCTTCCTCCGCGAAGGCGACACCGCCACCCTGATGGCAAAGGTGATGAACCTCACCGATAGTGACCTCACGGTGAATGTGGACTTCTCATTTGGAATTGAAAGTGGAAAGTTGAAAATTGAAAATTCGGCTGACGCGGCCAATAACTCTCAACTTTCAACTTTCAACTCTCAACTGATAACCGTTCCTGCCCGTGGCAGCGCATCGGTCTCGTTCCCTGTCACCGTTCCTGTGGGCGGCACGGTGGCGACATACAAGTTTGTTGCGCGTGGAATCTCCCCTCTTGAGAGGGGTGCCGAAGGCGGGGTATGTCATAGCGACGGCGAGCAAGGTCCCCTGCCACTACTAACCAACCGTCAGGCTGTCACCCAGTCGGTCTCGATGTACATGAACGGCAAGGGCAGCAAGCAGTACAACATGACCCTTCCCACTTCGTCGACGGCACAGCCCGTCAGTTTCACCGTCGAGTACACCGCCAACCCCATCTGGCTTGCCATACAGTCGTTGCCCTATATGTCCGACTGCTCCAACCCGTCGAACATCTACCTCTTCAACAGCTACTATGTCAATACGCTGGGCAAGGCCATCGCCGACCAATACCCCGAGTTAAAGCACTGTGCCGACCAGGCTACAGAAGAAGATAGCCCTCTCTTCCGCAATGCCGACATTCGGCAGACCCTCCTCGACGAGACCCCGTGGCTCAGCGCAGGCACCAGTGAGGTGGAACGGCTTAAACGCATAGCCAACTACTACGATGCCTACACGTTGAAACAGCAGACCGACGACGCGATGAACAAGCTACAGAAGGCTCAGCGCGCCGACGGCAGCTGGTCGTGGATGCCCGAAGGACGCTACGGCAGCACCTACGTCACGCAGTATATCTTGAAAGGATTTGGTAATCTCAAAGACCTCAGTTCCCAAGTAACCAAGCGGGCATTGGCCTATGTCGACAAGGAGGCGTATAAGGATTACCTTGAATGGATGGAATACCTCAAGAAGCACCCCAACAGCCAGTGCAAACCCATTATGCTCGACTACCTCTACACCCGTAGCTATTATGTTGGACGTTCCTTCTCAGGGAACACGAAGCAGGCTTTCGACTACTACTATGGCAACGCCAAGCAACGCTACAGCAACTATACCTCACTCTACGACCAAGCCCTGCTAGCCCTCGTTTTCCACCGCAATGGCGACACCAAATTGGCTCGCGAGATGGTCACCCGCATCAAGCAGAAAGCCCTCTATAGTGACGAAATGGGCATGTATTGGCGTGATAACCATGCGGGCTATTTCTACTACCAACGCCCCGTGGAGACACAGGCACTGCTCATTGAGACTTTCCGCGAGGTGATGCCCGCCGACACTCTCTCCGTCGCACAGATGCAGCAGTGGCTGCTCAAGCAGAAGCAGACCACCCGCTGGAGCTCCGACATCGCCACCCTTCGTGCCATCCAGTCGCTGATGCCGGTGGAAGGTAAAAGCTATAAACTAAAAACTAAAATGGAAGATGCCGTTGTGGTCAGAGGGAAGAATGTGACTGACACGCTGTGGGCACCTGTTGCGGACGGCTCTGCGGGTTATCTACGGCATACCTATCGTGATGACAGCCTTGCGCTTCTTTCGGGCTCCAACACGGTATCAGCCACCATCGTACGACCCAATAAGGGCATCTCGTGGGGCGCACTCTACTACCAGTACACCGAGCAGATGGACAAAGTGCCCGCCTCCGAGACGGGCATAACCTTGCGTCGCGAGCTCTACCGCGTCAATCCCGACGAGAGCCTTACCGCTGTTGATGAAGCTCACCCTCTACATGTTGGCGACCGCTTTAGAATCCGTCTGTTTGTCAACTGCGACCGCAATCTGGAGTATGTCGAGATGAAAGCCTTCCGTGCCGCCTGCCTCGAGCCAGTCAGTACCTCTTCTGGCTGGGTGTGGGGCAGCCTCCATTACTATGTGGCAGTCAACAACAGCCACGAGGCCATCTACATCGACCGCCTAGAGAAAGGCAAATACACCATCGATGCGGACTACTACGTCACCAACCCTGGCACCTTCACCCTTGCCCCCTCCGTGCTGCAATGCCTCTACGCCCCCGAGTTCCGCGCCACCTCCTCCGGCCTGAGAATAATAGTGAAATAGAATAGAAATGATAGATGGGATAGATAAGATAGATATGATAGAATAGAAAAATCTATCCTCTTTATCAAATCTATCTCTTCTATCCCCTCTAAAAAAACAACAATCCCATGCAAGACAATCCCAATCACCACTACCTCCGCAAGCAGGCCCGCTGGGAAAATCTTTGGTTCTACCAGAAAACAGTGACGCTCTACGATATGACAGTGGTATTTTGTCGCCGTTTTCTCCCTGCCTACGGCGATCGCACAGTTGACCAAATGGTACAGGCCGCCCGCAGCGGCAAGCAGAATATTGTAGAGGGCTCTGCCGACGGCGTTACCTCCACCGAGATGGAGGCAAAGCTGCTGAATGTGGCCCGTGCCAGCATCAAAGAGCTGAAAGAGGACTATCTTGACTACCTCCGCAGCCACAAGCTCACGCTGTGGGACGACTCCCATCCCCGCTATACCGCCATGCAACACTTCTGCCAAAAGCACAACAAGGTGGAGGAGTACGAGCCATACTTTGAGCGTTGGACAGATGAAGAGTTTGCAAACGCAGCGGTAACCCTCTGTTGCATGGTAGACACCATGATGCAAACCTACCAAAAAAAGAAAGAAAAGGAATTTGTCACCGAAGGCGGCATCAAAGAGCGCATGACCGCCGCCCGCCTCGGCTACCGCTCAGACCGAAAGGAAGAACTAGAAGCCGCCCACCGCGAAATAAACACCCTCCGCACCCGCCTCCAACAGCTAGAGCAAGAAAACGCCCTCCTCCGTCAACAACTAGCCGAACTCAAAAGAAATACCGAAGGATAACTTCTATCAAATCTGTCTCGTCTATCCTATCTATCCTCTATTCAGGAATATAGTCTTACTAAAGGGGTGGCCATGATGCCTCTTTATGGTAGCAGTCGCCAATCCCTTAGAAGTATTCGTGTTGGTGGGACAGTTTTTTTTATTATCCGTTATTCTTTTTCATCATGTAACCGACGACTAATTGTTGTTTCTTGTCAATTATCCCCCTATAGTGGTTGTCAATATTTGGGGGAGAATATTATGGAAGGAACAGTTGTTTACATTGATTTTGTCTTAAGAAGTGTATTTTGGCATTCTTGGAAAATCTGATAAAAATATCTTTTGCCTTCTGTAAGTATACTATTATTTGTGCCTCCATATTCAGATTTCATTTTCGTATATCTGTTAATATCTGATTGGCTTGGAATATGATAAGGCATGTCTGTAGGAATAGAGTACTCTTGGCTAACTTCATCATAGAAAAATTGCAAAATATAAGCCATTATCGGTATCCGTTTCGAGATCGCTTGTTCTCTAAAGCTATTGAGATGAGGCGCATTAAAAGGATTACCACCTAACATTAGACCTATAGGCATACCAACATCTTCTTGAGCGATTTCACAGTGGGCTGCAATCAATTTATCTTTAAGCAAATCAGGATGAATAAGAAGCAAGGTGAAAATTGCGGGTGCACAATAAGTATTGCCCGTGGCTATTATGTTCCTTGCCAGACAATACAGTGCGTTTTCAGCTGCAACAGAATTCATGTCTGGATCGTTAAAATCTAAATGGCGGGCAATACTAGTAAAGGCTAGCCCAACAACCTGCGTTGTGTCGTCTGATATTTGGAGAAGACGATAACCATTTCTGCCATAGCAAGCATCAAAAAGTGCATTCATATAATTTATGGTTGCTTGCTGATTACCGGTGTTTAACGACCAGTTAGCTTGGCTGGCTATGTGTTGTAACTGTTCGGATACAGCCTCGTTTGTTGGCAGCATATTAGTATTAGGCTCTTTTATTTGAGCCGCACTTTGGGGGGTGTTAGAGGATTGCTCATTATTGTTAAGAGCCTTGTTTTGTTTACGTTTTTCTTCTGTTTGCTGTCGAACTAATTCTTGACGGTGATGTTCTTCATCACAGCGACGAGACTCTGTTTGACGTTGCTGTTCATTGGCTTTGCATTTCTCAGTTGATTCCCGTTGTAAACGAAGCAGCTCTTGGAGTTCAATCTGTTCCTTTTTTTTATTGAGGAAATTGAATAGTCCCATAATAAGTATAGAATAAAGTGGTTAATTAAAATATTTTTTATTTGTATCTACATTTACTGTCAGAAGTGATGGTAAAACGCCATTGGCTTTAACAACGTCTTTTGCCGTCATGGGTTCTATAAGGTTTCCTTTTTCAAATTTACCAATTTGAATGTAACCATCATGAGTAAACTTGAAGAAATAGCCATTTTTTTCAAGTCTATAATCGTCAGTCCCAACATACACATCACCATTGTTCATAAAGTGGAATCCCGTAGCATGGCTATTAGTAATTTGCCCAACAAGGATTTGTTTCTTAACAGAACTCATTTTTAGTCCTAAGTTTATACTTTTCATCATCCATGACACAGCCTCTCCTAAAGAATATACACAATCGTCTGCTTTGAAAACGCCAAACACAAATCCTCTACCACTTTCGATGCTAAGACACCAGCCATCAGGTGTACTGTCAACAAAATGACCAGTTACCATTGAATGGTGCATGTTTATGTAACAAACACCGTTCAGGTTTCCATCGCGCCAAAATCCAGTAAGTTCCAGGTCCTTGCTGACATATTTTTGCCCCCAACCATAAGGTATATAAAATCCGTCGTGACATAATCTTGCCTCACCGGAATAAATTGAACCATCCGCAAGTTTCTTCTTTTCAACTTTTGCTGGTTTTTCATCAGAACCGATGATTCTTTCTAATAATGACAATACGTTCTCTTGAGGGTCAAAATCATCAATAATTGATTGATTTGTTATTTGTTTCATGGCATTTCCCTCGCTTCTTTCGAATTCAGATTGGTGTTTCACTTTCATGGTTCCTTCTGTATTCATAATAATTAATGTTCTGCTCCGACCCTCCAACGAAACGTTAAGTATAAACAAAAAGAAAAGGCATGAGGTTATGTACTCATGTCCGTTGTTATCGAGGTAACGCCAATCACCTTTGAAGGAACGGGGTTTATAGAACATATCTCACGCCTGTGGATATGCCTTGGCCTAAAAGCCTATAGCATACACAACAAGCGAAAGCATGAATGCTCCGTCCTCCTTCTTGAAATTTGGCGTATTTCGATAACAGGACAGTATCGCAATGCTTTTCTTGCATTTTTCCGGCACACAGACTCTCGCCGGAATTTGGGTGCAAAAATACGAATATTATTTGAATTGGAGTGAATTTATTTGTTTTGGTCCAATATTTGTTACTTTTTTCGAATGAATCGACTTGCGACCAATCCTTCTTAAATCTATTGATTTTACGCCGTTTTGTACTTTTTTCTTGCCGTTTCAAAAAAAATGCGTATCTTTGTATGTTTTAAAAGTGGCTAGTTTTAAAATACAATATTAATTATCAATAAAATAAGTATAATAACATGCAACCAAAAGGCAACAAGTACGGCACACACCGTGTCATCGAACCCAAGGGCGTTCTTCCCCAGCCCGCAAACAAGTTGGATAACAATATGGACGTTCTCTACGACAATGAGATTCTCATCGACGTTCAGACCCTCAACATCGACTCTGCTTCGTTTACCGACATTCACAACTATGCCAAGCAGCAGGCCGGTGAAGGCGCAAGCCAGGAGAAAATCATGGAAGAGGTGAAGAAAGAGATGTTCCTGAATGTGGAACTGCAGGGCAAGCATCGTAACCGTCGTACCGGTTCGGGTGGTATGCTCCTCGGTAAAGTTGAGAAGATTGGTGATGCCCTGAAGGGCAAAATCGACCTCAAAGAAGGCGACCGCATTGCCACCCTCGTTTCGTTGAGCCTCACTCCTCTGCGCATTGACGAGATTATTGAAATCCGTCCCGATGTCGACCAGGTCGATATCAAGGGTAAGGCCATCCTCTTCGAAAGCGGTATCTATGCCAAGATTCCTACCGATATGCCTGAGAAGCTGGCTCTGAGTGCCCTCGACGTCGCCGGTGCTCCCGCCCAGACCGCCAAGCTCTGCCAATATGGCCAGACCGTTGTTATCCTCGGCGCTGGTGGTAAGAGCGGTATGCTCTGCTGCTACGAGGCTAAGAAGCGTGTGGGTGTGACCGGTAAGGTCATCGGTATTGCCAACAGCCCCAAGAGCACCCAGAGAATCAAGGACCTCGGCTTCTGCGACATTGTGGAGAGCGCAGCTGGCATGACTCCCGTTCAGGTGTACGAGTTGGTTGAGAAGCTGACCAACGGCAAGATGGCCGATGTCACCATCAACTGCGTGAATGTGCCCGACCAGGAGATGACCGCCGTGCTCTGCACCAAGGATGACGGTATCGTCTACTTCTTCAGCATGGCCACCAGCTTCACCAAGGCCAGCCTTGGTGCCGAAGGTATCGGCAGCGACGTGAACATGATTATGGGTAACGGCTACACCAAGGGCCACGCCGAGTTCACCCTGCAGGAACTCCGCGAGAGTCCCAAGCTGCGCAAGATCTTTGAAGAGCTCTACGCCTAATAATGTCCGACCAGTCAGACTAGTCCGACCGGTCAGACCAACAATCTAGCTTGCGGGTAGGGGAGACCCTCCCGCAGGCTCCAAAGATAAATAATACAATAGATATGAAAGTTAACCGCAGAAAAGAACTCTTTCCCACCGTCACCGACGAGCAGTGGAACGACTGGACGTGGCAGGTGAAAAACCGTATTGAAACCTTTGAGGAACTGAGTAAGTACTTCACCTTCGCACCCGAAGAGGCCGAAGGCATCAAGCAGGCACTTGCCAAATTTCGTATGGCCATCACGCCTTACTACCTAAGCCTTATTGACCCCAACGACCCGTACGACCCTATCCGTCGTCAGGCCATTCCTCAGGGTGCCGAATGCAATATCGCCCCCGCCGACCTCAACGACCCCCTGCACGAGGATGAGGATTCCCCCGCACCCGGACTTACCCACCGTTACCCCGACCGCGTGTTGTTCCTCATCACCGACATGTGCTCCATGTACTGCCGTCACTGCACCCGCCGTCGTTTTGCTGGTCAGAAGGACGACGAGTCTCCCGTTGACCGCATCGAGAAGTGCCTTGAATACATTGAGAAGACTCCCGTTGTGCGCGACGTGCTGCTGAGTGGTGGAGATGCACTGATGGTGAGCGACAAGAAACTGGAATACATCATCCAGCGCCTGCGTGCCATTCCCCATGTGGAGATAGTACGTATCGGCAGCCGTACCCCCGTGGTCTGCCCGCAGCGTATTACCGACGACTTGGTGAACATGCTCAAGAAGTACCATCCTATTTGGCTCAACACCCACTTTAATCACCCCAACGAGATGACTCCCGAGGCGGAGGCCGCTCTTGCCAAATTGGCCAACGCAGGTATTCCTCTGGGCAACCAGACCGTGTTGCTGCGCGGCGTGAACGATTGTGTCCACGTGATGAAGAAACTGATGCACGAACTGGTGCGCAACCGTGTGCGTCCGTACTATATCTACCAGTGCGACCTGTCGATGGGCTTGGAGCATTTCCGCACGCCTGTAAGCAAAGGTATCGAGATTATCGAGAACCTGCGCGGCCATACCAGCGGCTACGCTGTACCGACCTTTGTGGTCGATGCACCCGGCGGTGGCGGCAAGACCCCCGTCATGCCCCAGTATGTCATCTCTCAGAGTCCCGACAAGGTCATCTTGCGTAACTTCGAGGGTG
>JAEEGH010003349.1_pt1 | contig 42225 bp, 33 predicted proteins | sample 9134181 | NCBI WGS metagenome assembly JAEEGH01 (sample SAMN16246544, study PRJNA631951) | gut metagenome | biome: gut microbiome; feature: rumen; material: DP-attached | host: Bos | place: Iran: Karaj | collected 2018-10 | reverse complement strand
ACAAGACCTGGAACGACACCGACAAGGTATGGATTTACACCACCAGCGGAGTGACCGAGGGCGTGGAGAACGCCACCGTGGCCATCCCGACCGATAAGAAGGTCTCATCCGTCACCGGCGAGTTCCTGCTCGACAACGACAGTGCGATACTGGTGTTCGGATTCGCCACCTTCTCGTTCAAGGGCACTTCTACCACCGGTACCGTGGAGGATGTCATCGTGCACTCTCCCGTGATCATGTGCGTGTCCGAGATACAGGCCGTGGTAGGAAAGCCTTGAGGGTGTGCCGATGAGATTCAAGACAGTCCTGGCGGTCTCGGCACTGTTCGCCGTTATGTTAGCGGTAGCTGTGCTGGGGCCGTCCTCAGACGTGTCTGATGCGGCATCCCAGAGGTGGGAATCCAGCGACTGCAGCGGGCTCACGGTCGAGTACACCGATGGGAACACCTATCTCGTCATCGTGCTCGACAACGACCCCGGACTCGGCATGTACGACGTGATCGTCGGCGGCAAGGTGCTGAAGGCGAGCGGATCCGATGGGAAGAGGGTCGGTGTGAATATGGGAACGTCCCTGGACAAGAACCAGAACTACACCGTCATTGCCACCCCAAACGGGGCTGCGTACCATTGTACTCTTAGTTATCTGCAGTTCTATGACGTTGCCGTGACCGCGGAACCGTCAGCTGGCGGAACCGTTTCCGGTGCCGAGGAGTACAAGGCAGGGGAGCAGGCGACCGTTACCGCTGAAACATCCGAGGGGTATTCCTTCGACGGGTGGTTCATTGGCGGCGAGAGGGTCAGCATACAGCCGTCCTATTCGTTCTCCGTTTCTGCTGATGCCGACTGTGTGGCCAAGTTCATCAAGAACAAACACTCGGTCACTTATCAGTTGGATGGGCAGGAGTACCGTTCGTTCGCAGACATCGAATACGACGATTCCTGTACGGTTCTTGAAAAAGCCGTAAAGAAAGGATATAACGTCACCGATTGGACCACCAACGATGTCACCGTCACCGATGGTGTATTCGCCATGCCCGACAAGGATGTGACCTTCACCGCCACCTCCGTCAAAGGCGTTTTCGCATATACCGTAAGTTATGTGGATGCCAAGGGTGTAACGGTCGCCGAAACCGTCACCGGCAGTGCCGAGTACGAATCGGTGATATCCGCGGAGATCAAGACCGTTGCGGGATACGATGCGCCTTCCGAGCAGAAGACAATCACCATCTCCGACGACCCGTCGGAGAATGCCGTGCAGTATGTCTACGCCCCGAAGTCGTACAATGTCGTGTACAAGGTCGATGGGTCTGAGGTATTCGCCGACAAGGCCGATTACAACAGTTCCGTGACCGTCCGCGAGAGGTATGCGAAGGAAGGATACACCGTATCAGATTGGATGACCGATGATGTCAGCGTTACCGACGGCGTATTCTCCATGCCCGCCGGGGATGTGACCTTTACAGCCACATCCTATGCCAACACGCGTACCATCACCTTCGACACCGACGGAGGCTCGGAGATCGCTAGTATCATGCAGGATGTCGGTACGGCAGTCAGTAAGCCGGCAGACCCCACCAAGGAAGGGTATACCTTCTTCGGATGGCTGCCGGAGATACCTGGCGTCATGCCGTCGGACGATCTCACCGTGGTCGCCCAATGGAAGGTCAACACCTACACCATCACCTTCGACACCCTCGGAGGATCCGCGGTGGCTGCGGTCTCCCAGGCGTACGGAACGGCGGTAACCGTTCCGGCGGATCCCACCAAGGAAGAATTCACCTTCGTCAAGTGGGACCAGGAGGTACCAGGCACCGTTCCCGCCAGGGACATGACCATCAGCGCCGTGTGGGCCGTGAACGCTACCGTTGATGAAACCGGGAAGACTGAGGTCGTCCTGGACAAGAACACGGATGCGTTCGTCCTCCCCGCCGACACGAAGACGGTCACGGTCACCGTGGACGACAACATCTCCGTGGTGATCCAGGACACTTCGTCGATAGAAGCGGGTACTGCCGTCATCACCAAGGTGGAGGAGATCCCCAACACCGCGGAGGTCGACGGTACCGCCCGTGCGTACGAGGTCACCGTCACCAAGGCCGACGACCAGCCCGTAACCGGGAAGATGAGGGTCACCCTGCCATATACCCCGGAGAAGGGCAAGGTCCCCACAGTGTACTGGCAGAACGGATCCGCACTGGAGAAGATGAGGGTCATATCCCACACCTCCGACAGTGTAACCTTCGAGACCACCCACAACTCCACCTACGTGGTTGTTGCGGAGTCCGCTTCGGAGGATTCGGGTGCTACGTTCATGCTGTACCTCGGTCTCCTGATGGTGGTCGGAATCGCCCTGTCGATGCTGATCGGATTCAACTACTACCGCAGAAAGGCATAAACTTCAACAGAGGGGGCAACCCCTCCATTTCATCTTGTGTATATTTTAATCTGTCACGCGGTCATATCTGACGTTCCTGTAGAGTTTGCCTGACAATTTAAGTAAGTGTTAGCCAATATGTAACATGTATTATATTAGCCAACGTCGACAAAGCACTATCGAATGAGTTGAAGAGAATCCCTTAACTTCCATGACGTTGAAGTTAAAAGATAATCTGGAGCTACGGTGGTGGTGTATTGAAGGCGGTCGCATTAATTTCATTAGTAAGCGTTTTTGCTGTTGTTTGTATAGCGTGTACATATTTTTCTGATGAGACGAATGCACAGGATGATGTTCCAGATCCTTTTGATAGGCCATTACCTGAAGATTATAATCAATATGTGTTTCAGTATAACTCCCCTGACAGCACGGTATCTTTTTATGAAACGGCAGATGGGTTGAGTTATTGGGTAAACACCGATTCAAATGGAGATTATGTCGCACAATTGGTTGGTATCGGGAACGTTACCGAAGGGGATGTTGTTACAGTTCCAGAGTACATCAAGTACAATGATGAAGACTGCAAGGTAGTTTCTGTCGGATTGTGTTTTCAGAAATTTAGGTTGTTGGATTATTCAACGAAACAATACATGTTCCACATAGGATTAACCAGCAATTTACAAACTCAGAATCCGCCAGCATATCCTGAAATGGCGCCCGGTACATTGGCCGAGCCTGTTCATTACTCAATCGTGTTCAAGGGTTGCGTCAAAGTTCAGGATTATGCTTTCAGTGAGTTCGATGTCTTCAGATCACCCATCGGTTATGCTTTTTGTTTCTACACCAAAGGTGGAGTCACATCCGTTACGTTTGAAAAAGGTGTTACCTCTATAGGAAATTGGGCATTTGCATATTCAAGTTTGAATACGATTACAATCCCAGATGTCACAGAGGCCATAGGGGATTATGCGTTCTACTATGCCGAAAATCTTGAAGAAGTATATTGGAATTCTGATGCCAATATACCATTCCGTTGTTTTTATCAATCCGGTGTGGAAAATATAGAGATAAACGGCATGGTTGAGAGTTTTGGGTATGAAGCATTCAAAGCCTCTGGATTGACTTCAATAATTATTCCGGACAGTGTAACAGAGTTAGGGGAGAATACATTCGCCCTTTGTAAATCATTAAGTACTGCAACCATCGGATCCGGAGTCTCAACAATACCCGCAGGATGTTTCAATCACTGTGAACATTTGGTTACAGTAACAACTGCGGGTATAATCAAGGAAATAGGGAGAGTAGCGTTCTATGGCAGCAATTCCCTTACAACATTTGATTTCAACGGTTTAGAGCAAATCGGCAGTCGGGCATTCGATTCTGTTTTTCAATCTAACGAACCATTGGTTTTGGATTTGTCGAAGGTAAAGAGAATTGGAGACAGAGCGTTCACAAGTTGTGAAGCACCAGTGGAATTGTTTCTATCTCCCGAATTGGAGTATGTCGGGGAATATGCATTAGCCATTCACGGAGATCTGGACGACCCTGTACTTTCAATTCCAGCAGGCTGCGAGATAGGTCGCGGGGCATTTGCGGGCATAAAGATATCAACGCTTATTCTGGGCGATGGGTGCATCGTAAAAACAAAAGCATTCTCCAATTGCAAAGAATTAGAATCAATCTCTATCGGGGACAATTGCATTTTCGATGATGCGGCGGGGGTAAACGGCTCTGAAGGAATATTCGCGGGTTCTGCCCTGAACGCAATTACAATTCCAGAGACAGTTGTCTTGGGAAGAGCTACTTTTATGGGGTGCGAACAGCTGGAAGAAGTCATATTCGAAGGTGATAGGGAAAGGATACCACAGGATTGTTTCAGCGGGTGCGTTAATCTGGCCACCGTTCAATTTCCCAGCGGATTGAAAAATATCGAGTATCATGCATTTGGAAACTGTACAAGTCTTGATCATTCACAGATCGTACTCGATTGTACAGCGGAAGATGTTCTTTCTTGGAGCAGCCGTGCATTTACCGATTCATCAGTGATTGAAATGAAAAGATTGTTCGAAAACGATCTGGACGGTACGATTTCTTTTCTCAAGCTTTCATTGATACTTGACGGAACGCCTACTGCATGCTCATTCATGGTTGACATTTCTGGTGTTGAGAACAGTATGCAACTGGATGAGCCGTTGGATTACACGTATGTCATGCCTGAGGACTTGCAAGGGATATACGACGATGTAATGAGCAAGAAACTGCCGAAATTCGAGTTTCCCAACGGTCTCTATCGTGTCTTCGACGGAGCGATGTATGATGAAACCGGATTCACGTTAATCAAAATACCCTACAATCAGTCCCATCTCAACATTGCTGAAAATGTGACGCATGTGGCGCCCAAAGCCTGTCAGGCTACATATCTGGAATTCGTCTCCATACCTTCATCCGTTGTCGAAATCGGCGATCATGCGTTCATGGGCTGTTCCAAGCTCCATACGGTTGAGTTCAAAGAAGGTCTGAAGCGCATCGGAAACGGTGCATTTTCGATGACCGGTTTGACGTCGATTTCTTTACCCAGTTCTCTTGAGTATGTCGGAGACTATGTTTTCTCCAATACTGTTGATGATGGAGTCTACATCACCATTCCCGCCGACTCCAATCTTACGCATGTCGGTTCTTTGAGTTTGATGGTTCACAAGGGGGGCAGTATTTTCATACCGTCCGGTTTGACAGAAACTGGTGACGTTCCCTTCGGATACAGTATGGGAGAGGTATATTTAGCGGGAAATCCCGAAACTTATCCCAGCAGTCTGTTCAGATCTCCGACTTTAGAAGGTTTTATCAACGGCCAATGGGTCTTGGTCCACCCTTACGACGTCACCTTCTATTTGCCTTTGGGCATCGATGCATCCAAGATAAGTTTTGATCAATTATTAGGTTGTGAGGGAGGCAGTTTCGGGGGATTCTTTGTGGCCACCAAAGATAGGCCGCTGATGGTTGATGAAAAAATAGAGATTTCTTCAAAGACGGTTTACCTGTATTCGCCGTTGGGCGATTTTTCAGTTTTAGACTGTTGTGAGGATGGGGACGGATTCATCGTTTCATTTACCGTGGGTGGGTCATGGACGGCTCACGATATCATCTGTGGAATAGACAAGGGCAGTATATCGTTAATGGATTCGGAGTCGCCTTATGTAATCAAACTCCTGGTCGAAGGGGATGTTGACGGAGCGGTAATAACCGTCAATGAGCGTGTCGTATCCGACTATGTCATTGTTTCATTCGATTCCCGCGGCGGAACGGCTTGTGATTCCGTATCTGTGGGTATGGGGCGTACAATACCCAGAGAGATATCACCTGTCCCTGAGAAGAACCGCAGCGAATTCTTAGGATGGACGACAGAAAACGGTCAGATACTGGAACCGGGAACACCGATCACTGCAAACATCACACTGTATGCATCATGGGCAGACGCGAATCCACGCTTGGTATTTGATGGTTACTCGCATTTCATTGTTAAAGTCAACGGTGTCGCGGTCAACAGCGGATACAGAGTAACACCGGAAGACGAAATAGTCTTGGAATGGATACCTAATGAAGGATATACCTTCGACCATTGGTACGTATCAGACAATCATGGTTCTAGAGAAATAATCACGGAGAATTATTCATTCACAGGTGTAACCGATGATACGAAACTGGGTCTTTCTGAGAAATACTACAATCCATCCTACTTCCTTCGTCAGATAAACAATGTCGATTTTCCAATCGATTCAGACCCGCTAGCGTTACAGTGGATGACCTCATTTGAACAGGACACCACCGGATCAATGTGGACCGGGGGGACTGGTACTCCCTTGGTGGTAGACGGTCGTTTATACACCCGGGCAGGCGATATGCTATACATGTATGATTTGGATACTGGCCGTCTGCTAAAAACCGTCCCTTCGGTGGAGTCAGGATCATTCTATCATTTCATCGGATACGCTAACGGAATGATATTCGACAGCACGGCTAAAAAAATCTACGATTTGGATTTAAATTATCTAAAGGACTCGCCCGTCAGTATTACAAAGGTTCTGAGCGACGATTCGGGCATATATCTGGCATCAGGGGCAGGAGGGATATACAAATACAGTTCAGATTTGAGCGAACAATTATGGCATTTAAAGGAAAGGTACCTCACTTATACCAGTTGGGGTGTGAGCGGGGGCATTCAGATTTACGACGGGTATCTTTATTGGGTCGGTATAACCAAAGATGGGGAAGTGGCGCTCCAGTCCGTAAATACGGAAGACACGTCAGATTTTCATGAATTGATTCTTACAGATTTCAAGCATTTCATGTTAGATGACGGGTGGGTAACTTGCTACAACGGTACAATATACATTACAGTTTATTCCGAAGGCCTATTCGGAGACAACAGCGGGGCAACCGGCGGAGGTGTGATCGCAGCATCCATCAACAAAGGCGTATTTTCGGAAGATTACAGATATTACCAATTGGGCTCCGGTGCCCTGTCCAATTTCATCGTGTACAACGGCCGGGGATATGTGAACGGCGAAACCACCTTCTTCGTGTTCGATGTGGATGACGAAGACGGAAGAAATCTAACCAATGTCTACAGTTACAACCACGGCCGTTTCACGCACGGCGGTATCGTACTCAACAACCCTCCTGGCAGCGACACCGTTGAAGTGATGTTCATCCCGTACGATCCGACCATGTCGATTATGATATTCTACGACTCTCCCGGACAGGAGTTGCCGAAATACCGCAACCTCTTTGTACAGGTCCCCTCACAGTACAATTCGCAGGCTGTCCGTTTCACCGATGACGGGCGGATTTACTTCTACAACGATGCGGGGAACGTATGCGTTCTGGGAAAAGAAATCCACAGTCAGTTCATAATCCTCCGCGAGGGCAACAAGGTCCGTTGCATAACGTACGACGGAACCATTGCTGATGCGCTCATCGAGTTGGGAATTACAGACGACTACTATCTGTACATGATGAATCCGTTCTATGCCTCGACACAGTTGGAATATGACGAATCCCTCGCGGAACAATACCGTCTGTTCTATTTCTCTGATGTTCCGCTCACATCGGCCGTATGGAAGAACGATCTGCTGTGGTATTCCGATGAATACGGGATAATGAACATCGACGGAATCAAGGGGGGCAATCTGTATCTCGACGGAGAGGAGTTCCTACTCATCGACAAGGACGAATACAGCTATACAATCAGATTCGTGGATCTTTCCGGAAACGAGATCAAATCTGCTGTAGTCGGAAAAGCTTCCGCAGGTACCGAGTTGAATATCGGAGAATTCGAAGACAGAAATATCGCAGGATATTCTTACCGCGGTGTTTCCACCGAGAGGCTCGCCATATCTCCCGATGAATCCAGGAACGTACTGACGTTCACATACGACGTGATCAAAGCAACCGTCATCGATCTTACGGACAATGTGGTCGGAGACATTGCGACCGTCAGTGAAACCGATATACAGGCCCTTGCGGACGATGTGAATCCGGTAGAGCTTATTCTGCCTCAGGGAAAGATGGAACTGAGTAACGATGTTTTGAAGGCATTAGGTGCCAGGGGAGCATCGGTATCAGTGAGTCTGAAAACGGTCGAGGCCAAGGATATCGAAGAAAAACAGCGCGAGAAGGTACCTGAAGGGGCTGTGATCTTCGGTATATCCCTTGAATCTGCGGGAGAATACATACACGAACTCGGGGGGACCGCCAAGATCACTCTTCCGATATCTATTACGGGAACCAGTCTGGCACTATGGTATCTGGATGATGCCGGAACGATGCATCTGATTGAGGATGCGGTATTCTCGGATGGGTCGGTTACGTTCACTACCGACCATCTTTCCTATTATGTAGTCGGAGATGCACCCGTAGCGGACAAAGAGGGATTCCCTGTTCTTCTTTTCGCAGTTGTGGGTTTAGTTGCGGTTTTGGCAATTATTGCAATAATATGTTTGTTGAGGAGGAGAGTGCATGTTTGATCGGAAATCAGTGATTGAACGGAACAATAAAGGAATATTGAAAAAGCAGATTGTGGCAGCGGCAATTGTGATGGTATGTCTTTTATCGGCTGTATTGTTCACGGATGCCTCGGACGCGGAATCTGCTCCTGCGTCCGCACCCGAGATTAAGTTCTGGGTGTACGAGAACAATGATTGGGTGGCATACTCCGGTCACGGATACTATGCCGGCCAGGCGATTGCGAACAGTGGACTTACGTTCACTTGGGGAACCGAATCATACTACGGGACCACATTAAGCGGTGCCGATTTCACTTATCAGTACCAGTCCGGTGGCAACACTTACACGAACATCAATCCTTACTACGGTAAGATTGCGACCGTCAACAACAGCAGCGATTTCACCGTCTACCGTTACGCCAACGGTAACTGGAACCCCATTTCCTCCGACAGCGGTCTTTCCGTCATGGGATTCTACAAGCCCTTCGACGACTACCAGCTCGCGTCCGCCAACATCGCGTTCGTTCCTTCGAACGTCAGTCCCAACACCATTCCTACTGGCCAGCTCGCACACGTATACAATGTCATCCCCGCCCAGGGAAACCCTGACTCCGCGTACGAGGTCACCTTCCACATCGGAAACAACACCTACACCGGATACGGATCCGACTGTGCACACGCACTCAAGAATGCACTTGACAGCAACAATGTGCCCAACACCATCGATCTTCGTATGGTTTACAATGTAAATTACGGAACTGATGAAAATCCCGATTGGGTAACTGTGGTAAACAACAGTTGGTATGGTTTCGTGACTCAAATCGGAAATCAAAGTATGGGCACAGCATACAGTTATGTGTACGATGAGTACCTCGATGTGACACATGTGTTTTATCATTATTTGTACTGGTCGCTTCACCTCGGCAATGACATCACTTGGTCCAGCGAAAGTGCGTTCATGCTCGGATTCATGAGCCCGCTATCATATGTACCTTCTACACCCAGCGGTGTCCAGTTGCTTGAACAGGATGAGTTCACCTTTGTCTTCGACGAGTTCGACTACGATTGGTATGAGGACGGAGACACAAGGGAAGATCCGAGACCGTAATGGCGGGGATGTCATGAGGAGTTCTCTTATTCGTGGTTTTGATATCAAAATCCCCCATGTATTGTTTCTGGGTGTTGCATTAACTGTATGTGTATTGGTTTTCAGTGCAGTCTCTATAGCGGACGAATCCGATGCAGCGGAATCCTATCAGGCAAAGGTGTTCATCGGTGACGGGACCGTCAACGGTACCGTCGGTTTTACAGGGACAGGCACCACGCTCAAGGAACTGCTCACAGATGCGATAACCTCCAACGGCCATACCATCGAGTTCAAGAGCAACGGATCGGTCCTCAGATTGGACAGTCTGGAAACGACAGGTAAACCCAGCGACAGCGATTATTCCCCGCTGTGTATCTACAAATGGGTTCCGCTCAATGGATGGGTGAACATTCTTGCGAATGCGGAAGGAAACACCACTCTCGAAAACGGTACATCCTACTACATTTACAAATCACACAAGTGGAACAATTTCGACACAGGATTGGTGGAATATCCTGGCCCCAAGACCTTCGAACCCATCTCCACCGGTTACTTCTACATCAAGATGATAGAAGATGTCAACGCCAACGATTATGTGAAATCCGTCCTCACCGAGGAACAGCGCAGGGTCGGTTTCTGGATCACCGGAGAGGGATCCGATATGGCCGAAGCATTCTACGATGCATGTAAGAAGATGAGGGACAGCGGCAACAGCGGATTCGAACTCGTGATGAACCTCACTGACGGGGACACCATGAAAGGCTGGCTGGGCAGTTTCATGGGCATGGATAACGTGCAGATCGACGAGAAGAGGTGGGATTACTGGTGCCAGTTCGACTGGGATTCCAGCAGGTCCGAATGGCATTACGCCGACTGTCTCGGCCATTACGACCCCGGTGTGATGCCTTATTCCTGCGTCATCCGCCAGATTACCTTGGATGAATCTGCGGACGCCATAGGTGCACAGTACCCCAGCGACATCCCCGCGGCATTGAGGAACGGAAACGATCTCACCGTCTCCTATCTGGGATTCGACGGCACTGTTGCCCATACCGAGACCGTACCGTACTTCGGAAGCCTTCCCGATTTTAATCTCGATGATGTAACCCTATCCAACGGCGATACTGTTGAATTCCTCGGATGGAACGTTTCCGCCGGTACAGGGTTCAGAGCATTATCGGACATGCGGATCAGTCCCCTGTTCGATTACGACGTAGTAATCGAACCCTCCTCGGGAAGCCAGGTCACCGTGGATCTTACTGAATCGGATTATCTCGCTCTGAGCAGTTCCACCATAACCGCCATCAAGACCAACGCATCTCCCGTCGAATTCAAGGTCAAGGGCGGATCAATAACCCTGGACGGCAGCGCCGTATCTACTCTCGAAGACAGATCGTACGCGGTCACCATAGCATCCGCTCCCCTGAACGTACTCCCGGGCGAGATCGCCGAGGAGCTGAAGGATTCCGCCGTCTTCGAGATAAGCCTCGGAGGACAGCACACCTTCGGAGAGGGGAAACTGAAGGTATCCGTGAACTACACCGTACCAGATGGCAAGGATGTCTCCAAGCTGCAGGTATATCACATAGTAGACGGCAAGAAGGTCCCCATCCAGAGTAATTACTCCAACGGAACATTATCGTTCGATGTCGACAGCCTATCATATTTCGCCGTTGCATATGATGCTGTGCCAGAGGATAACGGTGGACATTCTTCCATGATGCTGTATGTCGCCATCGGAGCCATAGCCGCTATAGCTGCAATCGGCGGAGTGTTCCTCTTCCTGAGAAAGAGCAGGAGCTGAATCTGATAACAGGAGGAATACGTATCCGTTCCATCACCATCAAACTCGCCGCATCAACGATCATCGCAGTGGTCATTCTAGCTTCCCTCCCCTTCGTCGGCCTCACACAGTCCGAGAAGGACACCAAGGAAGGGCTCGTCCTCGATTTCGGCTATTGGAACACGGAATGGGATCCCATCGAATTCGGTGACGGATGGGACGGCAAGACTGTATTGGAGAAGGTATGCGAACAGAAGGGATACGAGAGCGTATGGCTCCCCGACGGTTCCCTGTATGCGGTGAACACCCCCGACAGGGCGGATCCAGCCGACAGGGAACACGTCAACCTCGTGGGGATGACCTGGAGGTTCTACGTCCACGACGGCAGCGGATGGAAGGAGATACTCGACCCTGCGGGCACGGACATATCCGGATACACCATGGTCTCCTGGGCCCGTTCCTCCGGAGCCGATTCCCTGATTCCGTGCACGGATTATACCGGGTTCAGCTATTACAGCTATGCGGACAACGGCAAGAACCGCATCACCGGTCAGGATCTCAAGGTCGTCACCCTGGCACCATCGGTCACCGAGACGGTGGCCGCTGTGGGCGGACTGCCATACATCATCGGCTGTGACTACTATTCCAATTACCCTCAGGGAATCGTCGATGGAAAGAACAACGGAACGATAGCCAACACCGGGGGTTATGTGGACCCCAACTACGAGTGGATCATCAAGCTCCACCCGGACATAGTGTTCTGCGACGGCGACGTCGGTCAGGACGTCGCCGTGGCGGACAAGCTCCGCAAGTCCGGGGTGGACTGCGTCGTTCTGTACAGATCCACCGACATAGCATCCATGTACAACAACATCTGGATCTGTGCCAGCGCCCTCGGTATGAGCGAGAAGGCCAACACCGCCATATCGTCTCTGAAGAAGACCATCGACGATGTTTCCGGTATCGCCGGGGCCACCAACAAGAGGGTATTCGTGGCATTATCCGCAGATCCATCGCCGTGGACCGCAGGTAACAGCACTTTCATGAGCGATATCGTCAGCACCGCAGGGGGCAGGAACATCTTCGATTCCCAATCATCCGGGTGGTTCATGGTCTCCAAGGAACAGATTTACGCCAAACAGCCCCAGGTCCTAATCATCTTCTCCGAGAAGGAAGTCAAGACGGAGGAGGAGTACAAAGCCATCCTGGACTCCCTGGACCCCGTATGGAAGTCCACGCCCGCATATAAGGCCGAAGAGAAGGAGGTGTACGTGTTCTCCGCCAACTCCGCAGACATATTATCAAGACCGGGTCCGAGACTAGCCGAGGCCACGGAACTCATATGTAAGATCCTCAACCAGGAAGCGTTCCTGCAGAGGGACCCCATGGATGCCATACCTCATTTCTTCGGCAACGATTACACCGATTACCTGACCTATCAGGGGGAGCCTCTCTATGAATAAGAAGACCGTTGCAGTCATCCTGCTGGCACTGTTGACCGCCTGCGTATGTGTACCCGTCCCCGACACCTCCTCCGCGGATGCGGGGGAGAGGTTCCTGGTGGACTTCGGGAACGGGCACGCCGTATGGCGTGATGTCTCCTCCGGAGGGACTCCCGCCGAGATCCTGAAGTATGATTCGGGATACAGTGTGGTGTTATCCGGAAGCGATGTGATTTCCGTGGACGGCATATCCGAGACCACGGTGGGTTCGTCGGTATGTTCCTGGAGGCTGTACACCTGGTCCGAAGGGAAGTGGCACGCCGGAGGTTCCGGTTCTCCCTTCGCCTGGGGATTCTATCCTTCCGATACCATTGTTCCAGCCTGCACACCCGACAACCCTACGTCATGGACCATGTGCAGAGGGGATTCGTCTTCCTCGGGAAGGTCTCCCTCCTACGGCACGGAGGAGGCTCAGACCCCCATGGAGTGGTACAGGACATACACTACAGGATACGTGGATTCCTCATTGATTGTCGCCGACGATCTCCTCTACCACACCACAGGCGGCACCTACGGAGGTGCCGGTTCCGACAAGAATCCTCATGTGTACTGCGTGAACAGGTTCACCGGCGCCGAGGTGTGGGATTTCATGATGACCTACGGTCAGGGGTACGAGGTGACCTCTCCCGTCATCGTGGGCGATATGCTCATCGTCACAGCCACCAACTGGCACGTGTACTGCTTGGATCGTTACACCGGGGAATTGCTTCATGATATGGAGCTCCTGCTGGGAGGCACCGCGGAGAACCCGACAAGGGATTACACTTACGTGAAGTTCGACTCCGACCACCTCGGTGCTGACATGCTGTGGGACAAGTTCGTCTCCGTTGCGGAAGAGGACGACATCTCCTGGGACGGCAGGACCTTCTTCACCGGAGGCACCACTCCAGTCTACGATTCCGGTGCGATGTACTTCGGCACCGCTGACGGACATATCCTCGCATACAGTATCACCCGTGCCGACGGATTCGTCAAACTGTGGGATTACGAACCTTCCGATACCTACACCGTCCACCGCCTGGTCGACGGGGACGGGGATACCGTCGACAGGAACGGACAGAAGACGACAGATCCCGACAGGATAGCATATCACAAGGAATACACGGGTCAGAAGGGGTGCTTCTACTTCCATGCCCCGGAGATAACGAAAATCGGAGGGCAGCGTGCATTGGTCCTCGGGAGTTACGAAGGTTACCTCTATGCTGTTAACGCAGACACCGGGGCGGAGATATGGGTAGAAAGGATGATCGATCTCAGGGGATACACCTACTACTACGAGGAGACTCCCGGCAACAAGGTGGTCATCCCCGACTACCACGGATACGATATCAGCAAAGTATCCCGCGTCTCCGACAACATCCCCCATCCCGGGACCCCCGGTTCCGTTTCGGGGTACACCGTGGCAGGCGACAGGATACTCGTCACCTGCTCAGACGGAGGTCTCAGTTCCCAGAAGGGATTCGTCGAATGCGTGGATCTGGCTACCTGCACCGTTACGGATTGGAAACTGGACCTGATGTGCGGAGCCATAACCCTGGACGACACCGGCAACGGATTCTATGCATACATGTCGCCATCGCTGAACGGGGACACAAAGATCACCATGACCGACGGCAGCGAGGTGGCACTGGGTTCGCCCATAGTCCATATGAGGATGGATGGCAAGGTAATCTGGAAGACCCAGGATTATCAATTGATCAAGGCACCGTTCACCCTTGCCAACGGCATCCTCTATGCCAACGACTACTCCGCAGGAGTATTCTATCCCAATGGAGGGGGCATAACGGCGATCTCCGCCGAGGACGGCCATGAGATCTGGAGACTGCAGTTGAAGCCATTCACCAAGGACTCCTATGCGATGGTTGCTCCCACTGTCATCGATGGCAAGATCTACGTGGGCAACGACTACGGTGCGATCTACTGCATCTCCGAGATAGCCGGTCCCGAACCGGGTGACGGAGGAGAGATCAAGTTAGGAAACGGTCTTCTCCATTGGTCCTGGCTCATATTGTTCGCTATCGTAGCCGTAGCGTTCGTGATACTTTATAAAATGTACTGAAGGGAAGCAAGATGATATTCAAAAAGAAAGAAACCGAACCGGGTGCGGTCGAGAGTGAGATCGCCGTCAAGAAGCGGAGGTTCGTAGGGATTGTGATATTCGGACTTATCATGTCCTTCGTGGCGTTCCTCATCTCGATCTCCATCTCGTCGGGAGGAATTATCCCGGTCAGCGAAGCTCTGTCCTCGCTGTTCTCCGCTATCGGGAAGATGACTGCCTCCGAATCCGCCAAAGCCGCCGACCCCTCCGCCTACGAACTGAACACCGTGGAACTGTACATCTACCAGGCCAGGCTGCCCAGGACTATCGCCGCTATCGGCGTCGGTGCGGGACTGGCAGTGGCCGGATGCATGTATCAGGCCATCATAAGAAACCCCCTAGTGGACCCGTACATCACCGGAGTATCCTCCGGTGCGGGATGTCTCGCAATAGCCGCTGTTGCCTTCAGCGTATCGCTTCCCTTCATCGGCAACGGCTCTCTGTACGTCATTCCCGTGATGGCCATCATCGGAGGCCTTGCCGCCTTCGCGGTCACCATGCTGGTGGCCGAGCGTTCCGGAGGTTCCGCCACCAACTACATCCTGGCGGGAACCATAGTGGGATTCGCGCTGTCGTCGTTCCAGACCGTGTTCCTCAGTATGAACCAGGACAACTTCACCAACGCAATGTGGTGGCTGTTCGGATCCTTCGCCAACATCACCTGGGAGAATGCTTGGATTGTGTTCATCCCCGCCATAGGCCTGTCGGTCATATCCATGTTCTGGGCGAGGGAATTCAATCTCTTCATGATGGGTGAGAACCAAGCCAAACAGCTGGGACTGAACGTCAAGCTGTTCAAGAGGTCGATGATGATCCTCGCCTCGGTCCTTACCGCGATATGTGTGGCATTCTGCGGAATCATCGGATTCGTGGGACTCATCATCCCCCACGCCTGCCGTATGGCCTTGGGAACGGATCACCGTCTCATGATGCCCGCATCCATCGTTCTCGGAGCGATGCTGATGCTGTTCGCCGACCTCGCGGCACGTACCGTACTCTCGCCGATGGAGCTTCCCGTCGGCGCCATCACGGCGATGATAGGCACTCCGATATTCGCTTACATGCTCATCAAGAGGGGGCGCAGATATGACGGATGAACAGAACGCAGAATCTGTAAACGGCACTGTGCCAGATACGAAGAACGATGCCGAGTCCGACAGTGGACAGTATGGTGCCGGCGACCTTTTGAAGATCGAGGGCCTCTGCATGGAGTTCGGGAAGTTCAAGGCCCTGAAGGACATCAATTACACTCTCGGCAAAGGGCTGATGGTGGGCCTCATCGGACCCAACGGGTGCGGTAAATCGACGATGATGAAGTGCATCTGCAAGATCCACAACATGACCTCGGGAACGGTGCTTATCGACGGTCAGGACATTGACAGGATGAAGGCATCAGATGTTGCGAAGATCGTCGCCACGGTACCTGCGGAGCCTGACAACACATTCGGCATGACCGTGTACGATATGGTCATGCTGGGAAGGTATCCCTATGTGGATGCCGTATGGTGGGAGACCCCTGAGGACGAGAGGGTCGTCGCCGACGCCCTCAATACATTCGGCCTCTACGAGTTAAGGCACAAACCGGTCGCCATGTGCTCCTCGGGAGAGAGGCAGCGTGCCCTCATCGCCAAAGCGTACGTCCAGCAGCCCAAGCTGATGCTGGTGGACGAACCCACATCACATCTTGATATGAAGTACAAGCTGGATGTGATGGAGTATCTCCAATCCATGGCACGTTCCGACATGACCGTGCTTATCGCGGAGCATGACATATCACTCATGGCGAGATACTGCGACGTCTGCATCATCATGAAGAAAGGCGAGATCGTGACCATAGGGGATCCCAAGAAGGTGGTCACGGAGGAACTGATCCGTGATGTCTACGACGTAGATGCCAGGGTGGGACTGGATGTCGACGGGGAGATCTATGTCCTCCCGAAGAAGTTCCTGAGGAAACAGGGGGATTGAATGGATTCGGACACCCAGGATACGCCGCAGTCCATACCTTTCCGTCTGAGCGGGAATTCTGTCGGGTACAAGTCGTTCGCCAGACCCTTCGTCGGGACCCTCTTCCAGGACCTGATGGAACGTTCCGGGACCGAACTGGGCACCAGGGGGATGCACCGTTTCACCGATGCCCACATGCTGTACGTCCTGTGCCTGTGCGGGTCCGGGAGGATAAGCCGCCAGGAGCTGGCGGAGAGGACCGGGGTGGGCGAGGGCGCGGTACGCAACATGCTATCATGCCTCAGGAGGATGGGGCTGGTGGATACCGTCCGCAGGGGCAACGCCCTAACTCCCGAGGGGGCATCCCTGGTGGAAGGCACGGGCATAGAGATCCCCGCCGAACAGTCCGGAGGTCTCCTGGGATGCGGGTCCGAATTCGTGCTGCTGGCACATGACAAGGGGCATCTAATGGACTCGGATATAAAATACAGGGACGGTGCCATACTGATGGGCGCATCCGTGTGCATGCCGTTCCGCATGGATGACGGGAAGGTCACCGTCCCCTACTACGACGCGGTGCAGCTCGAATACCCTGATCTGTCCGAACTCGCTGAAAGGATCGGCATGGAGGACGGAGACGCGGGGATGCTGTGCGGTGCGGATTCGATGCAGGTCGCATCGTCCGCCGCGTTCGGCGGGATGCTGAGGCTTATCTGTTCGGGGAGACAGTGATTTGTCATCGTTCAATCTTGGATAGGTTACCGAACTTATGTCCGTATACGGGGTTAAGTTACCTCGATTTCTGACGTCTGGCCATTGCCTTAAGCGGTTCCGGCGGGTCCGCTCATTTCATCGAAAACAGGCTGTATACCGCAGTATACCGGCAGTATACGCAATAATCCGAGTCAACCCTGCTCGAACCGTCTCTTAGTTGCATACTGGTGTATAGAGATAGACACAATGCCCTCAAAGGTGTGAGACATCGCTTGCCATGGGTATGACACTGGAGGCCATAGTCCTGAAGATCATCGGATCGAACATCGAGGGTCAATCAAAATGTGGCCGGCAAAATGCTGCCACTTAGTAAACGATGTGATTCAGGGCGTAACTTCAATCTTCCAGTTATGACGAATATAACTTCAAAGGATAGTAGTAATATTAGATTACTACAAACGATTGTAGTAATATTTATGTAATCCTGGAGCGTATGGCATTACGATGGAATTCATAGGCAGAGAGTCTGAATTGGGATTGCTGGGACGTATCTTCGCGGAAGAGAGGGTCAAGACCTGCATGGTCTACGGCCGCCGCAGGATCGGGAAGACGAGTACGATCCTGAAATTCATTGAAGGCAGACGCAGTTTGTACATCGATCTCGTAAGAGGTCCGGAGGTCCGTAACGTACGCCGGATAGCCGATAAGCTGGAGGAGACATTCGGCATCAAGCCGGACGTCCGGGACCTCCGTTCCGTCCTAGAATCTGTCAAAGGGGTGTGTTCCCAGGGGAAAACGGTCGTCATATTCGACGAACTTCCGTACCTCATACACAACAATCCTTACGCCGCATCCGAACTGCAGCATTTCGTCGACTGGATAAGGAACAGTACCGATTCCATGGTCATCGTGTGCGGGTCCTCCGTGAAGATGATGTCGGACGGGATGCTGAAGAAGGACAGCCCGCTGTATGGGAGATTCGCCTTCAAGATCGATATGTCGCCCATGAGCATCACCGAGGCCAGAAAGTTTCATCCGAGCATCAGCGACACGGATATGCTGAAGCTGTACCTTACGCTTGATGGGATTACGGCATATCATGACATGGTGGGGGATAATGATTACCGCACCGTAATCAACAGGTACGTACTGGACAGGAACGGGCTCATAGGCGATGAGATCGTCTATGACCTTCAGACCGAGCTGGGGGCATCCAGTTCGAATGCCATGGCCGTATTGGATGCCATATCTGCGGGAAACGGATCATTCGGGGAAATCGCGAACTATACCAGACTGTCGGACAGTTCCGTGAACGAAAGCATCAAGGATCTGGTGTCCATGAGGGTGATATCCAAGATGGAGCATCTTCCGACACCGACGAAAGGCAGCAGATACGTCATATCGGATCTGGCCATATCTTTTTGGTCCTCGATTGCCGATCGGTATCGTTCCGTATCCCTTATGAAAGCGGATGAACCCTACGATGCCATGTCGCAGTTAATATCCACTCATCTCGGGAAGGCATTCGAGCTGTATTGCATCGATCTGATATCGTCCAACTACCCATGCACCGCCGTGGGCCAATGGTGGGGCCCCGTACCCCAGAGGGATGCTGAAGGGAGATTGATGAAGGGCCCTGAGGGGAAGGTCATCACCGAATATGCGGACATAGACGTAGTCGCCACCATAAGGCAAGGCAACGCTCGCATAGACCTGTTCGGGGAATGCAAATTCACGGGGCCCCCGATGGGGTTCGGTGCCCTGAACCTGCTGGTCTCGAGGGTTAGATCGCTCAAAGGCGGATACAATGTGCGTTACGCTCTGTTCTCTGCATCGGGATTCACCGACGAGCTCAGGGAGTACGCTGAAGAAAACGGTATCCTGCTTTTCGGTCAGCGGGAGCTGCTGTACAAGGATGAGATGCCGGCCCTGAGATGAGGAAACAATCCTTAAACTGAACACCATCCACCTATGTCTGGATAACATTAGTTTTGCACGGCTATAGGCAATCCCTTAGATTATTTTTCATTGAAAAATGACAATCCCTTAGATAAACAGTGGATGAATAACAGGGGATAAGTTACCGAACTTATGCCCGTATACAAGGTATAAGTTACCTCGATTTCTGATGTCTGGCCAACGTCTTAAGCGGTTCCCGGCGGGTCCGCTTCATTCTTGGGAAAAAGTTCGTATACTGCAGTATACTCTGATTATACCTCGAAAACCACATTTGTCAGTATGAAACAAACGGCGGGAATAATTACCGTTGAGACAATGCTATTTAGAAAGAACTGGAAGTCTATGATACTATTATAAAACCGTAGATAATCGTGGTATATATGACTGAGAAATCCGAACCTAGGTCTGTTCCAAAAGAGATTTCTCCGTATGGAGGACTCGAGGATCTTACTGATGAACAGATCGAGAAGAATATCCGGGATTACCCATACGTCATGGGAAAGCTCAAGGATTGCTGAGGTGCGTATTGCACTTCAGCCATTTTTCTATTTCAGCTCTTTCGTACTTCCCTGATGCAACGTCCTTGATGAACAAGAATGTGGATTCATCATCGTTGAGCTCATATCCGCTATTTCTCAGCAATGCGAGCGATAACTGGAAAGCAGTCCTCTTGTTGCCTTCTACGAACGGATGAAAGTTCGTGATGTAATCTATGGCAAGTGCAGCTTTGGAAAAACAGTCCGGGCATAGTTCTATCCATTCGCAGAAGCTTTCGAACGCCATCGGATTAATTACCGCATCTTCGAGTCCTTTTTCTCTTTATTCCAATAATTGACATATTGCTGATAACATTCATATAATTGTATGAATATCATCAATTATGACGCAGACAAGCATCACATTGAGGACGGATAGCGAATTCAAGGAACAATGCGATGCACTGTTCTCGAGATTCGGCATTTCAACCATTGCGGCCATCAACCTGTTCCTCCACCAGGCGGTCATGGAACAGGCAATCCCGTTCAGGGTCGAAATAAAGGAAGATACGCTTACCCGCATAGTATCCAGATTGCCGGAGGCTGGAAGGATCAATCCCAAGACTGGGCTGTATGTTCTTCCCAAGGACTGGGACAATCCTGAGGATGATGTTTATGAGCAGCTCGTCTGACTTCATTCGTTGGGACATATGGGTCGCAAGGGTCGAATTCGAGGAAGGAACGGGTTCCAAGATCCGTCCGGTATTGATAATCGATGGAACTCGTTGCTACGTGCTGTCGTTGAAGATAACCTCTCATATTCCGAGATCGCAGTTCCCTGGCGAATATCAGATCATCGAATGGAAGGAAGCAGGTCTGCTGAAACCTTCTACCATACGCATCAGCAAGCAGCTCAATCTCCCGGCCGAATCGTTCGTGAAGAAGATTGGCAGACTTACCGAATTGGATCGTTTCAATGTAACGAGGATTTATCTTGAACTCTATCCCGATAAGACGGGATGATATGTTCTGAAACGGATATCGAGACGGACGGGGTTCGCTTTGTGTTATTGATCCTTAGATGAAATCAATTTTAGCATTAGGTTTCATCTGTTGTGTCTGTACGCGAACGTCAGGCTATTCATCCTATCTTTCAGGGAAAGGGTGCGTGGAGGCCGCGGCGGAGACCGGCGTACCGCTGGAGGTCACAGTCCTGAGGATCAGGGACATCAGCGGGGATCCGATTAGGATGGGATCGGCAAGGCGGTGAGAATTGCCTTAATGTGGTGAGCCTTGTTGTCTCGGGGTTCATAACGACATCTTGCAAAACGATTTGCAGATCATCGGATTAATACAAGAGTTTATAAAATGCTGAGGATACGGTAATTCGGAGGCAGAGATATGGCTACTAAATCATTCTATGAGACCATGGTCATCGATACGCCGGAAGCGGCGGCCAATCTAGCTAAGGCTATCGACGATTATGAACAGTATGGCGCATATCAGCCCGGCCCTACCCAGGGGGTCTGTACGGATCCCGAAGTCATCAAGAAGATCAAAGAAGCGTGGCAGTGACCGGTTCCGGCGGGTCCGCTCAATTCATCGAAAACAGGCTGTATACCGCAGTATACCGGCAGTATACGGAATAACCTGAGTCGGCCCTGCTCAAACGTCTCTAATCCACATTGTATTGTATACTTAGGAACAGGCACAACCATCTTGAGTGAAAACTACCTTGTGAAAATGGTGAAAACTACCTTGTGAAAATGGTGAAAACTACCTTACTATATAAGCAATGCATTTCTTAAGCCGTATGATCGAGAATGATGGGCTCCCTGTGGGTGCGTATCTCATCGTTAATATCCTCCAAAGTGAGCTCTGCGGGTCCCGAAGCGGACATACGGCGTAAAGCCTCGATTACCTCGGTCCGGCGATCCTTCTTCAGTGAAAGACTGAGGGGTATGCGTTCTTCACGGTTGACCTCGCAGATGTACATCATCAGGGCGGATGCCATGGTGAGTCCCAGAGATTTGCAGATGAACTCAAATCTGTCCTTGACATCTTCATCGATTCTCATAGACAACGTTGTCTGTACCATGTTTATCGATTGAGATACTTAATGTTGGGTTGTGTGGTTTTTTTTAGGTTTCAGAGGGTTCACCACCTATCGAAATCGAATTTTCATTCTGGAATCATTGTATATCGGAGTAATGCCCACCGGTCTCATTCAGTCCTGCGAATCTTTCGACATCCTTTGCTTGTTCCGCAATCGATTGCGAGGTATCCAGATATATTGTGGGGATGCCCTCGCAGTTCGATTTGAACAGTTCCGAGGAGAGATATCTTGAAACAGCTCTGATCAATTCCTCATCGGAATCGGAGAAGGGGAACGGAATCCCGTCATACTTCCCCTCACGGATCCTGGAGATGCATACATCTGCCAGGGTATCCATCACTACGATGTACTGAGGTCTGTAACGGAAATCCGCTAGGTACATGGCAACGAATTTTCCTGCTCCCGAACATTCGAAGAATCCCCCGGATGTCATGGAGTCCCAGAAAGCGATCTGGGAGTGCGCCTCACCCCTCAACGTTCCGTCTCCGCATCTTCTTCTGAAATCGTCAATGCAGAAGTTCGGATAATCTGGATGCATCTCTGCAAGGGTCCTGCGAAGTGTGGTTTTACCTGAATTCGGAGGTCCGAATATATGTATGATCTTCCGTTCCGCGGTCGAAATCTTCGTGTCAGTAGGATTATTGATGGCGGGAGTTAGATCTTCCACGGCCCTTTGTCCGATGGTGTTTTCGGTTTCCGAAACACCTGTAAATCCGTCGGAAGGCGTCATTCCATCCCTCTTTCCACCAGGCATCCCAGCATTTCTTTTATTATTTCGAGTTTTCCGTCGATCTCCCGCAGAAGTTCTTCTATGGGTACACTGGGAAGGACGGCCTCTTCCCGCGTGTAGTCGACCGTGATCTCCCTCCATACAGCAGTATCCACCGCAATCATGCAATTCTCGTAAGTCGTGTATCCTTCGGGAGCTTTCCGGTTGTTCTCCGCCTCCTTATCATATTCGGCCGAGGCCGTATAGTGCGGCATGGTACCATGCGGAACAAACGCGCCCTCCTGTCTCCAGTTCTCGTCGCATTCCCCTTGGCTCCAAATCGAGAAGTGAATCCGGTACACCCCTAGGTCATCACTGAGCCAGCCGATGATGTCCCATGTGTCGGGCTGGTGGTTGACCACGAAGTAGAGGAGGTACGTCTCCGCCTTCGTACCTGGGACCAGACTGTCCGCTGAGGCCCATACAATCCGCGGCCTGCGCAATGTGCATTTATCGTCCCACCCCTTTTGTTTCCAGGCTTCGAGCATCCTTTCGTATGCCAGTTTATCGCATTCTATGACGTGAACGATGTAGTACGACATCTTCTCACCATCCGCGCATCTTCTCCTGGATGCGATTGTATTCCTCATCCGCAGGTTTTCCGAGACTTTCCCAGATCATCTGTCTTACCGAGTCTTTGATGGAATCGACGGCCAGTTCTGTGAGATCCCCTCCGATCCATTTTTTCTGCCATGCGTCCCAGGCTTTCAGCCAATTATTACGATTCGTATCGCCCGATTTCCACCAGTCGTATTCATGAAGCAGGTCGCCCAAATCATGCAGCAGATCCGCCAGCAGGGGATTGCCGTCCCTGCGCACCTGTTGTGACCATTCATACAGCTGTGAATCGGCATAATCGAAGTGTCCTCCGCTCATTTCTTAACCTCTCTGACCTCACCATAAGGTCTGTCTCGATCCGAACTCAGTATGTAAGAGGAGATCAGGTTGCCATCGTAGGCGGTTGATAAGTCCGTTGTTGTACATTCCGGTACTTTTCGATTCCAAGCGGTCGATGATATCAAAAAAAACTTTGGAAAAAATCGATTAGAATATCTGCACGTTATTTCATCGCAAGTTCTTCCTGTAGGCACTTATCTCCTTGCCGATCTCTTCTGAAGTGAGTCCGGCAGGCCCCGAATCGGACATGCGGCGCAGGGCTTCGATTACTCCAGTCCTGTCGCCTAGTTGAAGTAGGATTTGCTCCAATTCTTTATTTCTGCAATATTCGTTATACTTCATGACGGCTCTTTCCGCATCGGTTCTGAGTATTCTTTCTTCAGAGCCCTCTTTCTCCGATTCCGCATAATAATTGGATTGGAACATCTCTATGGGTTCGCCGGAGGTCATCGTTCTATCCTCATCGAGATCTTCGATCGCCCGGTTGAAGTAATTGAGAGCCTCATCCCGATATTCCTCATCGAATCCGAAGAAAGACGCCTCGTACAGGACATCGGCCATGAGCCCGTAGATGTTCCTCTGCGTGAATTCATTGTCTGCGACCAGGAATCCCATTAATTCCGCCTGTTCGCTGAAGTCATACGCGTATGTCGGGGCCATCAATCCTTCTCTCAGCGCCTCTTCTGCGTAGATCAGGACATAGTCTATAGACCCAGACTCTAGAAGGTCCATGCGCCGGCAGGCGAAAATTATTCCTGTCGGTCCATCGGGACTATCTTTGATTCCTAGTCCCTTCAGGTGTTCGATGAAACTGCGCAAGCGTTCGGCAAATCTGGCCTCGATCTGTGAAACGGAGAGTCCCCGGAATGCAGGCAATCCGTATTCGATCGGATGTTCGAACAGGTACTCTCTCAGCAGCCGATCCGTGTCCAGTTCCCTGAGGTGTTGTTGAACAGTCTTCATGTATCCCTCTATAGTATGAACTGTCGACGTTTCAACCGTTTATAACAGTGGTTGTTTTCAGGCGACATCAATGCGAATCAGACCGGATTTCGGTCGGGACAATCCTGCTATTCGTTCGGTTTTCCTGCTCATTTATCCCTAGGAACACAAAGTCTAACAGATTATTTATTCAGCCAACCTGATGCGCTTTCCGATCGAGGGTGATGGGAACGAGAACGAGAGACGTTTTCTCAGAGACATTGGACAGGGACTACCTCAACGGCCTGTCCGAGAAAGAATACCGCTCGATCATGGAACGTATGTATGCTCTGATGGACTCCCGCACAAGGGAATGTCCGTTCTGCGGTTCGTCCACTATCATAAGGAAGGGATATTCCTCCAACGGCGTTCAGAGATACGCATGCAAGGGCTGCGGAAGGGGATTCATCGGAAACGCGGTCCCCTACAGCCACATCGGTATCGATACCTGGAAGGTCTTCTGCGAGATGTATCTGAAGGGGCACTCTATCCACGTATGTGCCAGCAGATGTGGAGTCTGTCTGAAAACCGCACAATACATGAAGGACCGTATGGTCGGCATGTTCCGTGAAGACCCCTCCATGCCGGTGGTGTTCAACGGGGAGATGTTGCTGGACATAGGTTACAGGCTTCCTGCGTTGCGTGGATGTGCATGTGCGGACCTGCGCGCACAGGCATGAGCCACTGACCTCTCTGAATTCGGTTACCGTATCAGGCGATACGGCAGGTCCGTTTTTCATATATGCTGCATTATACCTGAGAATACAGGGCGTTACAACGAGTGCACTATGCACCGTTATGTCGTGAATATGGCAATTTCAAATAATTCCAAATTTTAAAAAAATTATTTTTTAATAATAAGAAGTAATTATGACAGTTATGAAAAGGCCGCAAAAGGCACCTCCGCTGTCACGGATCGAACCCGCTCCCGACATACTATCGGACGATGAGTCCAGGGAACTGGCGAGAGAATACAACGAAAGGTATCTTCACTGGGATAAACTGCAGTACTATGATTGCGGCAAGTACGGTCGCGAAAGCCTTTGGTACATGATGAGGGTCATGAGGCTGAACGCCTGTAAAAAAGTGGATGTGGGCGGCCTATCGATAACATACAACCTCCTCGATAGATTCCAAAAACCGTTGCATCAGATGGATATGGCCCTATCGACAGGGATCCTTCCGATAAACGGGTTCGATGACAAGAGGAAGATGATGCTGTCAATCAGTTCCATGATGGAGGAATCCATCGCATCCAGTCAGATCGAAGGGGCCGTAACGACCACCAAGGAAGCGAAGAGGATGCTGCGCGATAACGCGGATCCTAAAAACGAGTCTGAGTTGATGATCCTGAACAACTATCGCGCCATGGAGTTCATCAGATCCAATCTGGATAGGGAATTGTCGCCAGAATTCATCACGGAGCTGCATTGGATAGTGACCCGCGACACCTTGGAGGAAAGCGGATACGAAGGCAGATTCCGCGAGGACGACTCCGTTGCCGTCAGAGATGTGCTGACGGGAGAGTTATATCATGAGCCAGTCTCCCATGAGCTCATCAGACCCATGATCGACAGTCTGTGCACATTCGTCAACGATGAGACGGATTACATCCATCCGATAGTCAAAGGGATACTGATCCATTTCATCACGGCATACATCCACCCGTTCATGGACGGCAACGGACGTGTCTCCAGATCCCTGTTTTACTGGTATACGATGAAAAAGGGGTATTCGGTGATGGAGTATCTGTCGATATCGAAAGCGATCAAGGAACATAAGGGCGGATACGAGGAGGCATACCAGCTGAGCGAGACCGATGACAACGATGTCACGTATTTCCTGGATTACAACATAGACATGATAATACAGTCCATCGGGATATTCACAGACTATCTCAGAAGGAAGATCGACGAGCGCAGACGTGTTATGGACCTGATGGATGCAGGCGACATCACTCGAAGGCAGGCCGATATACTGGCTTCTCTGATGAATTCGGACGTACCTCAGAACATCTACGAATTGTCCTCGGTGCTGGGGGTATCTCCGCAGACGATACGCAACGATCTGAATGCTTTGATAGGTAAGGGGTACGTCAGGCAATCGTCCAAAGACGGGCACAAGCAGAGGTTCTCATACTCGGGGAAGAAAGTTGGGCAGAAGGCATGAATGCTTGGTTCGCTTTCGGTCATCGATCATCCAATAAACCCATTGAAGGACAATCGATTCCGAAATCCGGCGGATTGCGGACGCCTGCCGGAGAATCCCGTAAATACGGGTGCGCAATCAAGCGGATATGGAGTTCGTCAGAGGGGAGACCTGTCCGGATACCGTCAGGGAACTGATCGTCGAGTACACGAAATGGCTCGGCAGAGACCTGGAGTTCCAGCATCTGGAGCATGAATTGGAGGATCCCGGGTTCAAGTACTTCCCTCCCAACGGTGAGACGATAGTCGCCGTGGAGGGCGGACGGGCGCTGGGGATGGTCGCGTACAACCGCCACAATGCGAAACGCTGCGAGTTCAAGCGTCTCTATGTCAGGCCGGAGGCCCGCGGCAGGCATCTCGGGCACGAGCTCATGGTGGGGATAATAGATTTGGCCGTTGCGGCGGGATACGAGGAGATGGTCCTAGACACGATACTTCCCCTTCAGCAGGCCATCGGGATGTACAGGAGATACGGTTTCGTCGAGATCCCTCCGTATTACCGCAATCCGATGAAGGACGTCATCTACATGTCCCTGGACCTGACGCGCTTGCGCGCGTAAGTTTCATTCTTCAGCGGCAGTCTTGCGGTTCCAGAGTATCGAGAAGACGTTGGATCTCCTCTCGCTCCTCTCGTCCACCTCATCGGGATCGAACCTCTTCGCGTAGTACCACAGGATCAGGAACATCACCAGGCCGGTGATGCAGGTGGAGATCAGATCGAGCCAGGCGACCTCCATGGCACTGTTCCCCCAGATGTAGAGCGCCATGAGCCTCAGGGCTCCTAGCGACGAGAACACGATTGCCGAGACCTCCGATCTCCTCACCACCTGCAGCAGGTCCCCGCTCATCCTTCCGAGGAGATATAGCGGTATGAGGAAGGCGAACATACGCGTGATCGTGAGCAGCTCATCGCTCACCTTCGACTGGTCCCCGCCGTTGAACAGGGAGCAGATCTGCAGGGCGAATACGAACATCACCGCCGTCATGGTAAGCGATATCAGCAGGTTGACCGCCAGGACATACTTCATCGAACTCCACATCCCGGCGACGTCCTTCCTTCCTGCATGGGCGGAACATACGGGCTGTGCACCCGACGTGAGGGAGTCGGGGATGAATGTGAGGAAATAGGGGAACGTGAATGCCAACTCCACAAGTGCCAGCGTATCGGATCCCGTCTTCATGGCGATTATCATGCACTGCGCGAGTATGATGAGTCCCCCGAACACCTCCTCCACCGCCTTGGGTCCTCCGACGGAGGTTATCTCCTTCATGGATCCCGACGACGGGATGCCGAGACGGATCCGGAAATGATACCCTCCCTTCCTGAAGAGGTACAGCGATACGGCCACGGACACGGCCGACCCAAGGACGTTGGCGACGGATGCGCCGACGATCCCCCATCCGAACACATAGATCAGCAGCGGCGACAGGGCCATGTCCACGGGGATGCTGGCAAGTGCGCAGAAGGTCATCTTCCCCATGGCCCCCTCCGCCTTGAAGAGGCATCCCAGGACGCCGGAGAGTATGACCGCGGGGCTTCCTATGGCCAGCGGGATCATGTATTGCCTGGCGAGCCCTGTGACCTCAGGACCCTGCGTCCCGACTATGGGGTCCACCGACAGGATAAGGAACAATGCGAGCGGGACGGACAGTGCCAGCGACAGGAATATCGATGCGGTGGCCAGGTCCTGCGTCTTCCGATATTCCCCCTTTCCGAGTACGTAGGATATGCATACGCATGCGCCGGTACCTATCCCTACTCCCACCGCCGATACCGCCGAGTATATGGGGGAGACCGTGGCGATCGCCGCCACAGCGGCATCGCTGATGTTCGCTATCCAGACCTTGTCCATGAACACATTGAACTTGGTGGCGATGAAGGTCAGGCTGACGATCATGGACATCGTCACGATCGCGCGTTTAGGGTCATTGAGCATCCCCTCAAGGTTGGATTCGGCGTTACGCTTCCCTCCGAGCGCCCTTATCCTATTCAGATACTCCCTCACATCGAACATCTCCCTGATGGGAGGGAGTCCGACCTTGGCCTGCCAGAGGTTGATCTCCGCCTCGTAGAACTGCACTGTGCGGATTATGCCGTACAGCCACACGGCAACGACCGCGACCATCATGACGGGGTGGATTATCCTGACGATCAGCGGGCCGCCGGGGAAGAACACATGGCTGGTGAGTATCGACAGGACGGCGAACACGATGGCATAGAGGAATACACGCAGGCCCTTGGCCACATCCCCCTCGTAGGCCTCGCCGATTCCCGGCAGGAATGCGCTGATCAGGAGCCCCTTCCTCACGCTGGCCGGAGGCTTAGTCATCCTCTTCGAGAGGCTGATGAGCCATGGCTGCAGTTCGGGGATCGCCCGCTGTCCGTCGTTCACGGAATCGGATTGGGTTTTTCGTTTATAATTATGAAGTGATGTTAACAGAAGTCGGGAACGGTCGGCGGATGATATGGGGTACGGTATCAGTCGCGTCCGGCCACGCCGTGGAGGAACACCGTCCTCTTACCGTTCTTGGAATCCACTCCCAGTTCCGCATCCACGTTGAACACGGTGCGCATGTTCTCGGGGGTGAGGACCTCCTCGGGGGTGCCGCAGCACATCACCCTGTGGTCGTGGATCATGGCGATCCTGTCGCAGTACCTCGCTACCATGGGCAGGTCGTGCGAAACGATAATCACGGTGAGCCCGGATTCCTTGGACAGTCCGTGGACCAGATCCAGCGCCTCGAACTGCGTGTTGATGTCCAGATGGAGGGTGGGCTCGTCCATCAGGAGGATCCTCGGCGTTTGTGCCAGCGCCCTCGCGATCATCACCCTCTGTCTCTCGCCGCCGCTCATGGTGTTGATGTGCCTTCCAGCGAGATGGGACAGCCCCACCTTCTCGATGGCATCGTCGATTATCCTGGCATCGTCCCTGGATTCCCCCGACATCATGCTCTGGAAGGGCATCCTTCCCATGGATACAATCTCGCGGACGGTGAAGGAGAACCTGATCTCGTTGGTCTGGGGGACTGCGGCCACGGTCTTCGCTATGTCGCGTTTCACCATGGTCTCCAGGTCAGTACCGTCCAGCATTATGCATCCGTCCTCGGGGGACAGGTTCTTGTTCAGGTTCTTGAGGAGAGTGGTCTTACCGCACCCGTTGGGTCCGAGTATGCCCAGGATCTCGCCCTCCCTGACATCCAGGTCTACGCCGTCGAGCACCTTGTACTTGTTGTACGAGTACCTCAGTCCCCTCACTTCGATCGGGTTCAATTCCAGCCCACCTCCTTCTTCCTGCGGATCAGCAGGAATATGAATATCGGTGCTCCGATGAGTGCGGTGATGACTCCTATGGGGAGGGTCCCGTACTGCGGGATGACGATATGAGCCAGATAGTCGCATATCGTGATGAATGCCGCACCGCCGATCATGCTCAGGGGCATTATGGTGCGGTTGTCCGGACCGAGGATTATCCTGAGTATGTGGGGGATCACCAGTCCGATGAACCCTATCACCCCGACGAAGGATACCGCCGCGGCGACGATGATCGTCGAGAGTATGAGGATGAACAGACGTGTCTTCTTCACGTCCACCCCGAGGTCCATGGCATGGATATCGCCGAGCATCATGGCGTTGAGGGCCTTGCATTGGGTGAGCAGCAGGATCGAGCAGACGACGATGATCGGCACCATGAACGCGATCTCGTCCCAGCTGGCGTTGCCCAGGTTGCCCATGGTCCAGAACACTATCCCCTCCATCCTGTCCCCCGCGATGAACGTCAGCAGGGACACCACCGCGGACAGGAGGGACGATACGGCCACTCCCGCCAGGATGAGGGACTCCGTCCTGACGGTCCCGCCGACCCTCGCCATGTTGTATACGAGGATCATGGTGCCGAAGCACATCACGAACGCCAGGAACGGGGTGACTATCGTTCCGGGTATGAAGGGTATGGTGAACAGAAGGCTCGCAGCGGCACCGACGGATGCTCCCGACGAAAGACCCAGTATGTAAGGCGATGCGAGCGGGTTGCGGAAGATCGCCTGCATGGCGCATCCCGTTATCGCGAGTCCCGCACCGACGAACAGTCCGGCCACCACGCGCGGGGCGTTGGTGTCCCTGATGATTATGCGGGATCCCCAGGTGCCCCCTCCGAACAGGGTGTCGATGACCTCCGCGAAGGTGTAACTGTGGGTCGCATCCACCCAGGACAGGTCCAGGAGGATGCACAGAAGCGTGGCTGCGGCCAATACGGCGATGCCTAGCGCTATCTTCGGAATCCTCTCCATTCTCGGAACCTCCCTATCTGGATGGGGAAAAAGGTTGGAAGGGGTTTATAGGGTTTTGTCCGGAACGGCGGGATCAGCGCTTCCTGAGGAACATCAGTCCCGCGATCAGGACGACGGCGGCGACGCCTACGCCTATGCCGATGTACAGCGCGGTGTTCTTCTTGGGCTCGTCGACCGTGGGAACATCGCCCTCGAATGTGTCGGGGTACATGGCGCATGCCATGGTCCAGACCCCGTTCATGCTCTCGATGCTGTAGTTGTTCCACAGGGGGTTGAGCGGGACGACCCTGTTGTTGAACGCATCCTCCCCGATGGCCGTCTTGAGGCTGTCGAGGTTCGCCTGACTGCTCTTGATGGAGTTGTCGATGAAGATTATCGCGTTCGGGTGGCCCTCGACCAGCGTCGTCAGGTTGGCCTCGTAGGTGGGCTTCGCCTTCGTATCGTCGGTGGTGATCGATTTCCCTCCGGCGGCGGAGATCATGGAGTTGGCCAGGGAGTTGATGTTCCCGACCTTGAACGCGCTTCCGGAGTATGTGACGTAGAACGCCTCCCTGAGGGTCTTGTCCTTCACTCCGTCCGCAATGACCTCGGACACGTGCTTCATCTGGGCGACCTTGTCGGATTCGGAGCCGTCGATTATCTTGGAGATTGTGCTCACGAAATCGGCGATCATGCCGTACTCGGTGATGTCGTTCCAGGCGAGCACCTTCTTGAATCCGTTGGTGGTGAGATAGTCGATGATGGGGTTGATGTAGGAGTTTCCGCCGGTGATGAACACGGGGTCCTTCTCCTTGTCGAACTTGCCGTTGTCCGCAGCGTAGACGATATCCGTCTGCAGCTGTGCCTTTCCGGAGCTGTAGATGTTCCCTCCGGCGGCGATCTTGCCCTCGTCCACATACTTCCTGAGGATGTCGAACACGGAATTGGTATCGGACTTGGAGTACGAATCGGCGACAACTATCTTGTCGATGGCGCCGAGCTGGATGGTCGTTGCGGTTATCCCTTTGCCTACGGTGATCACGTGGGCGGGCTCGTCGTCGAAGGTGAACTCCTTGCCGAGACCATCGGTTACCGTGATGGATGACGATGCATCCGAATGATCCGTGAGTGCGATGGGGAATACGGAGACGATCATGACTGCGACGATCGTCAGTGTTATTGTCTTAACACGGTTTCTGGCTGTCATTTTATCGGCCACATATTGATTGTTTAGTATTAATAGTATATGATTAGTAACACGCAATAATAATAATTACAAATTTATTAGGTCAAAGTGACACCTACGGAATATTCGTCTGTTTAGACGGTTCAGGATCAGAAGAGAAGAAGCGGGAAGGGGTTTGAGGGTGCCTGAGCACCCGTGTTCATTCTTTCTTGGCGGCCTCGGCGGCTTCCTTCTCGGCCTTCTTCCTGGCCTCCTCCTCGGCGGCATCGGCCTTGTTCTTCTCCCTCTGGGCCTCGTGGGACGCGATGTTCTCCTCGATCAGCTTGTTGAGCTCATCGATCCTCGCAAGGTCCGCATCGATCCTGTCGACGATCTCCTTGGACTTTCCGGCGAAGTCCGCATCGGGGTCCTTGACGTTCTGGTAGTACAGCTCGCCGATCTCCTTGTATCCCTTCTCGATATCGTTCTTCTTCGAGTTGATCTCGGATTTGTACTTCTGAGTCTCGTATTCCTGGTCCGCCCTGTCTGAAGTGTTCTTGGCGGCCGTCTTCAAATCGGATAGGAATCCCATTGTTTCACCTGATGTCCGCATGGACGTCGTGGATAAAGCAATTTTCCAACGTTATTTATCTACCAACCACAATCATGGTAACATGGCAGACATCAACCCAGATTGTCCGTGTAAGAACGATAAGTGCCCCAGGCACGGGAACTGCCGCGAGTGCGTAGCGTTCCACGTGGACAAGAAGAACAAACCGCCGTTCTGTCTCCGTATCCAGTGGACAGAGTATCCGTGACGTCCCACGGCAAACCATTTCCCATTTCCTTTTGACCCGAACGGGTAATCGTCGATTCTTTAACCTCAATACCCTATAATGGGGGCATGCAGTTAACCGACAGCGAACAGGCCATACTCGACGGCGAGTCCGGAGAGGGGGCCCAGAAGGCCATGGAACTGGTCGTCGCATTGGGAAAGATCTACAACGCCGACGGATTGGTGGACATCACCTCCGCGCACCTCTCGGGAGCATCGTACAAGACCATCGGCGACGGCGGTCTGAAGTACCTCGAGGACATGGTGAAGGGAGGGGCCAAGGTATCCGTGAGGTCCACCCTCAATCCGATAGGCATGGACAGGGAGAGATGGGCGGAAATGCACATCTCCGAGGAGTTCGCCAAGAAGCAGAACAGGATCGTGGATCTCTACGGCCAGATGGGGATAATTACCACCTGCTCCTGCACACCCTACACGGGAGCGAATCTCCCCAAGTTCGGGGACCACGTCGCATGGGCGGAGTCCTCTGCACTATCATTTGTGAACTCCATGGTCGGGGCGAGGACCAACAGGGAGGGCGGTCCCGGAGCGCTCGCTGCGGCGATCCTCGGCAAGACCGCCAACTACGGTCTCCACAAGGATGAGAACAGGAGGCCGACCGTGGTCATCGAGGCCGATATCGGCGATTCGCTGTTCGAGCACTCTCTTCTGGGACAGGCCGTCGGGATGAGGATCGGCGGAGGCATTCCGTACTACATGGGCATCAGGCCCGGCATCGAGGAAGGCAAGACCATGGCAGCGGCCATGGCCGCCGCAGGCGCCGTCGCGATGTTCCACGTCGAAGGGGTCACACCGGAAGCGTCAAGATATGACGTGTCCGACCTTGAGGTCATCCACATCGGGAAGGGGGAGCTGAAGGAGGCCTACGAGAAGGTCAACACGGCCGACGACGTCCAGCTCATAGCCCTCGGTTGCCCGCACCTCACCGAGAGGGAGGTCCACGAGATCGCCATGATGCTCAAGGGCAAGAAGAAGAGGGGGGACGCAGAGATATGGTTCTGCACCTCCCGCGCCGTCAGGGAGAAGTGCGCGGGCGACGTCAGGATTCTGGAGGAGTTCGGTCCCGTGCTGGCGGACACCTGCATGGTCGTCGCGCCGATCGAGGGTACCTTCTCCAGGACAGGAACCAATTCATGCAAGGCGGGCAACTACCTGCCCACCCTCTGCTCGCAGAGGACGATGTGCCAGGATATCGCGCAGCTGCTGAAGGTGATCTCATGATCCTCAGCGGAAGGACGATCTCCAAGGGATGCGCGGAGGGGAAGGTCATCAAGCTCGAGCAGCCGCTGAGCTTCCTCGGAGGGGTCGACGGATCTACCGGGGAGCTGAAGGTGGAGCAGGGCGGTAACGTCGCCGGTAAGATACTGGTCTTCCCCAGGGGGAAGGGCAGCACCGTCGGATCCTTCGTGATGTACGACCTCATGGTCCACGGAAAGGCTCCCGCGGCGGTCATCAACGCGTCCGCCGAGACCATAGTGGCCACGGGCGCGGTGATTTCGTCGATCCCGATGATCGACGGGATAGACGTGAACCTGATACACGACGGCGACACCGTGAAGGTGGACGCCGATGCCGGTACGGTGGAGATAGAGGGCGTGACGGTCACCGAGTGTGCATCGTCCGTCGTCCTCATCAGGGACAGGTTCATCATGCTCCACCGTCCGAAGGAATCCCATTCCTATCCGGACCACTGGTCCCTCGTCGCCGGGAAGAGGGAGGAAGGGGAGACAATCGAACAGACCGCCGCCAGGGAAATTTTCGAGGAGACGGGCATCAGGGTCGGGAAACCGATCGCCACCATGGACGATCTCACAGTCAGGGAAGGGAACAGGATATGGAAGGTCCGTCCCTTCGCCTTCAGGGTGGATGACGACACTGTGCCAGACATCAATTCCGAGAACACCGAGTACAGGATGTGCACCCTCGACGATCTTAAGGACATGAAGCTCGTGCCCAACACCGTGCTCGCCGTCAGGACGTTAACGGGGGCGGAGTGATGGAGTACGCCGATTCGCACCTCCATCCCGCCGGCACGGCATATCCCGGCTCGGAATCAGCCGCGCTGCTGTCGGTATGCGCGGCCCAGTTCTCCGACTGGGATGCGATATCCGGGATGAGGGATCCACGCATCGCTCGTTCCTACGGGGTGCACCCGTGGTATTCGGAATCCTGGGGCGACGGTTCAGTCGACAGGCTCAGGGAGATGCTGGAGAAGGATCCCGAAGCCAACATCGGCGAGATAGGCATGGACGAGGCCAAGGGACCGAGCATGGTGGACCAGGCCAGATGCTTCGAGGAGCAGTTCATCCTCGCATCGGAGCTCGGCAAGGTCGTGTCCATACACAGCGTCAGGGCGGAGAACTATGTCCTGGCAGCCGTCAAGAGGAACCACAAGGGCTGCAGGGCGGTCGTCCTGCACTCGTTCAGCGCACCCTCCAATTACGTCAAATCGTTCTCGAAGTACGATTGCTACTTCTCCATCTCACCGAGGATACTGTCCAAACAGGTACCGGTGGCCAAGGCCGTATTGGATCTCATCCCGAAGGACAGGCTGCTACTGGAGACCGATTCCCCGGACTACGGACAGGAGTTCGTCTCCGCGGACGATTTCATATCGAAGGTCGCGGAACTCTTGTCCATGGATGCCGGGGAACTCGCCAGAATCACGCTGGAGAACGCAGAGAGGATATTCAGATGACCGGGATGGCCGACCGTACCAAGCTCCTCATCGGGGAAGAGGGGATTGCCAGACTGAGGGATTCCTTCGCCGTCGTCTGCGGCGTAGGCGCCGTGGGTGGATACGCATTGGAAGGGCTTGTAAGGGCAGGCGTCGGACGCATACGCATAGTGGATGCGGACGTCTTCAACGAGAGCAACCTCAACAGGCAGATATTGGCAACGGTGGACACCATAGGCAGGAAGAAGGCCGAGGTGGCGGCTGAGAGGGCACGTTCCATTAACCCGGATATTCAGATCGAGACGATGTGCCAGCTGGTGTCCTCCGATACCATTCCCGACATACTTTCCGGCAATCCCGACATCGTGATCGACGCCATCGACACCGTGGAGCACAAATGCGCATTGCTGCGTGCGACTGCGGAGATGGGACTCAGGACGTTCTCATCCATGGGCGCAGCGCTGCATTTCGAGACCGAATCCATCCATGTCACGCCTCTGAAGAAGACCAAGGTCTGTCCGCTGGCGGCCTCCGTGCGTTCGAGGCTCAGGGATGTCGATACGTCAAACATCACCTGTGTGTACTCGGAGGAGAAGCTGGAGATCAGACCGGATCAAAGGGACGAGCACGGGAAGAGCATCCTCGGATCGCTGCCGACGGTTCCCGCCGTTTTTGGTATGACCCTCGCCAACGAGGCTATCCGGTACCTTCTGGAGTGATCTCACTCATTGGACAGTTCTGCAGCCAGGAATGGCGCCATGTACGATGGAAGTGTCAGAATCCTGTTCATGAATCCCACGTTGTAATCCCCGTACTTGTAGCATATGTCCAGATTTTCAATATCAGGGTCATTTAGAACCGTCTTTGCCGATTTGGTGTTGCCTGTCGTTGATTTGACCTCGATAAGTTCTATCATTCCGTTCTTTGATGAAATGAAATCGATTTCTAGTCCGCTAGACTTTTGATAGTAGTATAGTTTAACGGAATTCTTGGCCAGGATATCGGAGATTACGTTCTCGAATATTGCACCTTTGTAGATTTGGAGCTCACCGTTCAATACCATGGCGCTCGTACCCCGATCTAACATCGCTATTAGAAGTCCAGTATCCGCCATGTACACTTTGAATGATGATTCATCCTTGTTGCCGTTCAACGGCATTTGTAGTAGGGACAGGTTATATGATTTGTTCACCAATCCGTAATCGACCAGCCACTGTATTGCCGATGCATAGCTTTTTCCGCGTGCATTCTTTGATATCACCGAGTATTGGAACTTTTTGTTCTCTTTGCTGAGCTGGGAAGGAATCGAATCGAAGACCTGGTTGATCCTGCCCAGCATCTCCATGTCAGTTACTTCGTTCTCTTCCTCATCCAGATACTTGCCGAAGTCATCACGGTATTGCTCCAAAAGATCAATCTGTTCCATCCTGACAGCATTCATATCGTTCTTTTCCAGGAATGTCTTGATGACCGACGGCATCCCACCTACGCATATGTATTCCCTGAAATGTTCCGACATTATCGTGTTAATAGGTTCATCCACTTTGCTTCTCTTTTCGAAGCAACCATGGAGATAGGACAACAGGTCATCCGGGATGTTTTTAGCCCAAAGGAATTCTTCAAAGTCCATGGGGTACATGCGGATTGTGTGTTCAAATCCCACGGGAATGTCGCGTTTCTTTTTGCGATTGTAACCTTTGATGCCAAGAAGTGAGCCCGTGCATATGATCTCATAACGACCGTCCTCCATGAACGGTTTTATGCTGAACCTTGCGGCACTGCATTCCTGCACTTCATCCATTACTATCACAGTTTTTCCAGGGATGAAACGTATGTCCGGGAAAATCGCTGTGAGTCTCATCGTTATCCTGTCTATGTCCAAGTTCCCATCGAAGGCCCGTTTTGCCATGGGCATACGTTTGAAGTCGATGTATGCTACGTTCTCGTAGTTCGTGCGTGCGAACTCGGTCACCGATACCGTCTTTCCCACCTGTCTCAGGCCTTTGACCATTGCCGCTTTCCTTTTGGACATGCCTGATTCTTTCCAGTACCTGAGGTCTTCTAGAACCTTTCTTCTGAACACGTTCAAGAGATGGCATCTCAAATATTTAATACGTTTTTCAAGGGAGTTTTTAGTACTTCCGTCACATTTTTCAAGTGACTTTTTTCAATATTGTAACGTTTTTCAATGGACTTTTCCGACCATAAATTCAAATCCCGAATGTCTGGCACTGTTAAAATATCAAAAAATTGGAAGGGGGATGATCCCCCGTTTACAGTTTGGTGATGCCGATGGTGATGTCCTTGCCGGTGACGTCCCACGTCTTGACCTCGTCGCCCTTGGGCGAATCGGTGAAGGCGATGGACTTGGCCCTGACCTCTCCCGCGATGAAGTCCTTCCAGGTACCGAAGAGCTTGGTGAGGTACTCCTCGGCGGACACATCGATGGTGATGAACTGCTCCACGTTGAGCTTCATGTCCTTGCGCATCTGCTGTATCCTCCTGATGAGCTCGCGGGCGTAACCCTCTGCCTCTATCTCGGGTGTGACGTCGAAATCGATGACGATCTGACCGTCGCTGTAGGAGGTGGGCTCCTTGTCCCTGGGCAGCCTGTCGGACGTGGTGTAGACGATCTCCTTCACGTTGCCCTGCTGCTTCAGCACGTCGTCAAACATCCTGACAGCGTCGTTGGATCCGGAATCCTTGCCGCAGACGAAGATCTGCTTGAGGGGCCACCTGAGCTTGCTGCCCATCTTCGCCCTCTCCGTGGCGATGGTCTCCACCAGCTCCTGGATGAGCGACATGCCGTGCTCGATGTCGTCCCTGATGAACGCATCGTTGCAGACAGGCCAGTCCTCCATGTGGACGGTGAGCTTCTTACCGCCCATGTGCTGGTAGACCTCCTCCGAGAGGTGGGGCGTGAACGGCGCCAGTGCGACAGCGGTCTGCATGATCGCGTAGTACAGCGTGTAGTAGGATGCCAGCTTGTCGTTCTGGGAAGCCTCGTCCTCGGACCAGCTGCGGTCCCTGATCAGCTTGACGTACCATTTGGAGAGGTCCTCCATGATGTAGTCCTCGAGGGCGCGCGCGGCCTTGTGCAGCTCTCTGGACTCCAGTCCCTCGGTGACAGCTTTCTTCATCTTCTCGGTGCGCGAGAACATCCAGCGGTCCTCTCCGCGGAAGTACCTCTCCATATCCGCGATGGGGTGCTTCTCGGGGTCGAACCCGTCGATCTCCATGTACATGGATGCGAACTTTACTACGTTCCAGTAGGTGTTGAGCACCTTCCATGCGTTCTTCGGTCCCTCCTTGAGCGGCGGGTTCTTCTTCATGTCCCACTGGAAGCAGGTGTCGTCCCACGGGGCGTTTGCCCTGACGGAATAGAGCCTGAGCGCGTCCGCGCCGAACTCGGAGATGACCTCCTTGGGCACGACGACGTTCCCCAGCGATTTGGACATCTTCTGTCCCTTGGGGTCCAGCATCCACGCGTGCATCATGACCTCGTCGTAAGGGGCCCTGTCGAAGGATATCACTCCCGCTCCCAGCTGGGAGTAGAACCATCCTCTGGTCTGGTCGTGGGCCTCGACGATGAAGTCGCAGGGCCACCATTTCTCGAACTCCTCCTTCTTGGCGGGATATTCGAGGGACGCCCACGCGGCCACTCCGGAGTCGAACCAGACGTCGAGGATGTCGGGGATCCTGGTCATGGTGCCTCCGCACTTGGGGCACTTGAACGTGACCTTGTCGATCCACGGCCTGTGGATGTCCATTCCCTCGGTGTATCCGTCGCCGTCCTTCAGTTCGCTGATCTGTCCGACCACTTTCCTTTCCCCGCACTTGCACTCCCAGACGGGGATCGGGATACCCCAGTACCTCTGCCTGGAGATGCACCAGTCCCTGGCGCCGTCCACCCAGTTCTTCTCCCTGGTGGAGCCTGCCCAGTCGGGGACCCATTTGGCCCTGTCGATCTCCTGGAGCATGGTGTCCTTGACCTTGGGGACGTTGATGAACCACTGCTTGGTGTTCCTGTAGATGATGGGGGTCTTGCACCTCCAGCAGTGTCCGTACCTGTGCTTGATCTTCTCGGTGTTGAACAGGAATCCGTTCTCCTTGAGGTATTTGACGATGTCGTCGTTGGCGGTCTTGACCTTCCTTCCCTCCATGAGGGGGAACTCCTCGGTGTACCTTCCGGCCTCTCCGACGGGGCAGAAGGGCTCGACGCCGTACCTCTTTCCGGTCTCGTAGTCGTCCGGACCGAATCCGGGAGCGGTGTGGACCAGTCCGGTGTTGTCCTTCTCGACGTAGTCGGCGTTGACCACCTTGAACACGTACTCGGACCTCTTCAGGTACTTGGGGTCGATGTCGTAGGGGGGCCTGTAGGCAATGCCGACCATGTCCTTGCCCTTGAACCTCTCGAGGATCTCGAACTTCTCGTATCCTCCCTTCTTCATCACGTATTCGGCCTGGCACTCCATGCAGATGGCGACCTCCTCGCCCTTCTCGCCGGAGAACCTTATCTTGGCGTAATCGAAGTCGGGGTGGGCCGCGACCATCATGTTGGACGGGAGGGTCCACGGCGTGGTTGTCCAGATGAGGAGCGATACCGAGGGATCGTCCACCAGCGGGAACCTGACCATGACCGACGGGTCGGTCTCGTCCCAGTACTCGATCTCCGCCTCCGCCAGTGCGGTCTCGCATCTGGGGCACCAGGTGACGACCCTGCTGGAGGGGTTGAGGAGGTCCCTCTCGTAAGCGCGCTGGAGCGTCCACCATGCGGACTCCATGTAGTCCTTCCTGATCGTCTGATAGGGGTGGTCCCAGTCCATCCACACTCCGAGCTCCTTGAACTCCTCGGTCATGCTCGCGTGCAGTTCCAGCGCGCGGTTCATGCATGTGTTGACGAAGTTGTCGATTCCGACGATGTCCTCGATCTCCTTCTTGGATCTGATACCGAGCTCGTCGGGCTTACCGTCCTTGCTGACCCTTCCGGGTACGTTCACCATCTTCTCTACCTGGACCTCGATGGGGAGCCCGTGCATGTCGAATCCGGGCTGGTCGCGGACGTTGTATCCGTTCATCCTCCAGTATCTGATGAAAATGTCCTTGATCGTCTTGTTGAGCGCCGTACCCATGTGGATGTGTCCTGTGGTGTAGGGCGGTCCGTCAAGGAAGTAGAATCTCTCTCCGCTCTCCCTCAGCGCTTTGGTCTTGAGGTAGGCATCGTTCTCGATCCAGGCCTTCTGGATCTCCTTCTCGATTGTCGGTGCGTCATAATTCGCGCGGACCTGCTTTATCATCGCTAGTCTCTCCTACCGGGACTATCTTGCCCGGTACAGGACGGGCTAGGGTGACTTCTTATTAATATTATTTGGGAGAGGGGATCAGAACCAGGCGTCGAGGGAGCTCTGCTGCCTCTTGGCCTTGTTGGCCTTCCTGGACGCGTCGATGCGGTCCAATGCGGATCTGACCCTGGATTCCGAGAAGTCGTGCCCGGTCATGTATTCGACGACGGCGTCGGGGTCGATGTTCCCGGGCCTGACGGAGTAGTCGTCGCTGTAGGTGCTGTGCAGGAAGATGTCCCTCACCTGCTGGTACTCGGGGATCTCCTGACCGATATGTGCCAGCACGTGCTCTATGTCCCCGTGGTCCTTGATGAGCTTCAGTCCCTTCTTGGGTCCGATGCCGTGGATGCCCTGGTTGAAATCCGTTCCCATGAGGATGCAGACGTCGACGAGCTGCTGCCTGTCGATCCCCAGCGCATCGAGGAACTCTCCGGACTCAATGATCTCGGTCTTCACGTCCCTGTAGACGTCCTTGCCGGGGACCTTCCTCCTTCCGGTGATGGTGACGTTCCTCAGGAGCCTGGGTGCTCCGAAGAGCAGAGAGTCGAAGTCCTGCGATGCGGATGCGTACACGTCCCCCTTGGAGCACATGTACGCTCCCTGGGCCTCTCCGTCGCTGGGCGCAGTGACCATCGGCAGTCCGAGGAGGCCGATCAGTTCCTTGGAGGACTCGAGGATCTCGGGGGTCATCCTGGAGGTCTGCTGGGCCTTGGTGAACGCCTTGCGGGTGTCCCCCTCCTCGACAGCCTTCTGCCATTCCTTCTCGGCCTTCTCCCTCCTCTCCTTCCTCTCGTTGAGGGTGCCCATCTTCAGCTCGTGCGGCTTCCCGTCGAAGACGAATATCGGCTCGATGCCGGACTCGATGAGGCTGGCCGTACGGTAGAGCAGACCGGAGAGGTGGGACGTCACGTTCCCCTTGGAATCGGTGAGCGGATAGCCGTCCGGCTGTCTGATGATCGAGAGGAACTGGTAGATGGTGTTGTAGGCATCCACCGCGATGGTCTTCCC
>JAEEGH010003346.1_pt1 | contig 42278 bp, 32 predicted proteins | sample 9134181 | NCBI WGS metagenome assembly JAEEGH01 (sample SAMN16246544, study PRJNA631951) | gut metagenome | biome: gut microbiome; feature: rumen; material: DP-attached | host: Bos | place: Iran: Karaj | collected 2018-10 | reverse complement strand
AACTCTCCATCGGCATATAAGAAACAGCGATCTATATTGGCATAGACGGTGTCTATAATGACAAACTGTTGGGCAATGGCTGTACAGGTGCTTATAAAAAGTAAGATAAAAAGTATAACTCGTTTTCCCATAGGCGAAAGCGTTTAAAAATAAACGGACGATGTGACGAAATTATTGTCTATGACTAATTTGGAATGATATTCCAATCAAATTACGATGTGAATATTAGGTCTTTTCACGTCATCAGAGGGGTAATGGACTACTGTGTGATTGCTTTGAACGTCACCTTCGGTTCGTTGCGGCTTTTTTTGTACTTTTGCCAACATGAAAAACAAAGAAACTCGAATATCAGCCTCATTCCATGCCCCATCGATGCAGGGTTATATGCGAATGAATATGATGTTTTCTGATATTATCGCCGTTTTATGACATTCAACACCTACGGAAATATAGAAAACCAAAGCTTGCTACTGATCCCAGGGCTGGGAGTATCCCACGAGATATTCCTGCCGCTGATAGGATTGCTGAAAGACAAATACTACATTATTGCCGTTGGCATCGACGGATTCCTGCTTGGCCAAGCGTCGCAGTTTACCTCTGTCGATGACCAAGCCGTTCAGGTGATTCAATACGTCCAGCAAAATTTGAATGGCCACTTGGATGTTGCCTACGGACTTTCCTTAGGCGGGAAGATTCTGTCAAGAATGATGGAACGGAATGAGATTGTCATTGACCATGCCATCATGGACGCCGCACCGTTGCTGCCGTTGCCCAAATGGATGGTGAATCCTCTGCGATACTACCAGAGTTTCAATGTTTGGACATGCTATCACTGGACAGGGTTCTGGAAGTTTGTATTTCACTCTCACTATTTTGACGTGCTCTTGGACGAGTGCAAGAAGGTATGGCCGTCCGGAAAAGGAAAAGCCGTACGCGATGGCTATAAAGACGTCTATACTAACAAGTTGGAATTCATTCAAGGTGCAGATATACACTATTGGTATGGCACTAAGGAGGCATTTGTGGCCAGACCGCAGGCCGAACATCTATGCAAAATCCATCCGGATACTCATGTGAATGTCTTTCCCAAAATGAATCACGGACAGCTGCTGGTGGACCATCCGGAAGAGATAGCCAACAGGATTATTGATTTATAAACCAACTGAATATGCAAGCAAAAAACGATAATTTCACACCTTCGGTGAAGACCACCGAACTGATACGCACCACCAAGAGCTGGGACGGCAGGGAGCTGCCCGACTACCTGCAGGGACGGCCTGAGCTGTTAGCCATAAAGTACGAAATTCCCGCTGGGCAGAAGCTGGCCTGGCACCACCACCCTGTGATGAACCACGGCATATTGGTGCAGGGCGAACTGACCATCGTCAGCGAGGACGGCACCGAGAAGGTGGTGAACGAGGGGGAGGCCGTCGTTGAAATGGTGGGCACCGTCCACCACGGTGAGAACCGCGGCACCAAGCCCATCATCCTCTACATGTTCTACCTCTCGCAGCCGGGCATGCCGCTGTCGGTGCCGCACCCGGAAATTCCTTTGGACTAATATCAAAAGATTTCCTGATCAGGTTGCTGCCCGCGAGCTACTACTTTTCCTTGCTTTTCAGTCCCTGCGCCACCACCTTCGCCTTCGCCGGCCCGATGACGGCGGCAATCTCCTCCTCCGAGGCCGCCGCAATCCGCTTCACACTCTTGAAGTGCTTCAACAGCTTCTCTTTCGTGGCCTTTCCCACCCCCTTGATGTCATCCAGTTCGGAATGGACGAACCCCTTGGTGAACTTCTTGCGATGGTGCGTGATGGCGAAACGGTGTACCTCGTCCTGAATATTGGTAAGCAGCCGGAAAAGCTCCGAATTAATCTTGATGCCGACCTTTTTCGGCGGAAAGCCGTATAATAGTTCGTTAGTGCGGTGACGGTCGTCCTTGGCCAAACCCGCGATCGGGATGTCGGTTTTCAGTTCGTCAACGACCACCTGCCGCACCACCTCCATCTGCCCCAGTCCGCCGTCGGTGATGATGAGGTCGGGCAACGGTTTTTCCTCTTCCAACAAGCGGGTGTAGCGGCGGCGCACCACCTCCTTCATCGAGGCATAGTCGTCGGGGCCTTCCACGGTCTTGATGTTGAAATGGCGATAGGCACTCTTGTTGGGCTTGGCGTTGACAAACTGCACCATCGCGGCCACGGCGTAGTCGCCCTGGAAGTTGGAATTGTCGAAACACTCGATGACGTTCGGCAGCTTCTCCAGCTCCAGCTCCTTTTGCAACTGCGCCAGCACGCGCTGCCCGCGCCGTTCCGGACTCACGAGGTCGCGGCGGCGGTTCTTTTCCGTCATGAAGTTGAAGGCGTTTTTGAGCGAGAGGTCCAGCAGTTTCTTTTTGTCACCGCGCTGCGGTACGGCAAACGAGTGTCCCTCCGCCTCCATTTCGGGCAAGAAAGGCACAAGCACATTCGGGTAAAGTTCCCCGAAACGGCTCCGCATCTCCGCCATCCCCAGAAGCAGCAACTCCTCCTTGGAGGTGTCGGACTTGCGGGCGATTTCTATCGTATAGGATTGTATAACAGCGCCTTCCATCACCCGCATAAAGTTGACGTAGGCGCTTTGGTCATCTTCCACCATAGAGAAAACATCCAACTGTGTGAGTTCGGGATTGACCACCACCGATTTGCCTCGGAATTGGGTCAAAATCTCAATTTTTTGTTTGATTTCCTGCGCTTTCTCAAACTCCCACCGTTCGGCGCAAGCCATCATCTCCGATTGCAACTGCTTGATGATGAGGTTGCTGTTACCCTTTAAGATTTCAATGATGCGGCGCACGTTCTCCTGGTACTCCTCGGCGGTGATTTTTCCGGCACAGGGTGCGGGACATTTCTTCAGCTGGTATTGGAGGCAGGGGCGGTCGTTCTGGCGCAGGATTTTGCAGCGGCGAAGCGGGAATATGGCGAAAGCCGTGTCCAACAGCGTGTTCATGTACTTGACAGAGGCGTAGGGACCGAAAGTTTCCTGCCGCCGGTGGTCGGGCGAGCGCGTGGGGAAAACTCGCGGGAACTCCTCCTTCGTGACGGCAATCCACGGGTAGGTCTTGTCGTCCTTGAGCATGATGTTGTACTTGGGCTTGTACTCCTTGATGAGGGTGTTCTCAAGCAACAGCGCCTCCCATTCCGTATCCACCACCGTCACCTGGATGTCACGGATCTTGCTGACAAGCATCCGCACTTTCGGAGAATCCTGTGTCTTGTTGAAATAAGAGGAAACGCGTCGCTTCAGGTTCTTCGCCTTGCCGACATAAATCACCTTGCCGTCCTCGTCCAAGTGGCGGTAAACGCCCGGCTTGGTCGGCAACGTGGAAAGGATGAGCTGGATGTTACTCCTCTCCTTCCGTTTGTTGTTGCCGTTCCCGCTGCTGCTGGCTGAGTTTGTCATTTTCCTTTTTTATAACGAACACCTCAAAAGCGGCGTACAAGAAATAAATAATCAGAAAAGCAAAGGCAAAATTCCATCTATCTTCTTTGTTTACAATAATATAAATCAGCATAAAAAGAAGACAGGACATGAATTTCACAGTACGGGACACCACATAGCCGGAAACGAACTTCTTGGACTCGCGCATGGACGAATCGCGCAACACGATATAGAGAGTGAAAAGGGTGAGGAAGAAAAAGAAAAGGACAATGAAGGGCAAGGCGGGCGAAGCGTACTTCGGCAGCACCAAGGGCATGAGGATGGTGGGGATGGCCACGATGATGGAAAAGATAAGGAGCCGGAAGACATACTTCGACACCTTGAAATCCTTATTCATTTTCTTCATGGGACTTTTTCTTTTGGTTAATAAGTGTCAACTTATTAATCATCACATAAAAAGCCAAGGCGATGGAGGAGAGGGCGCACACAATGGTAAAAAGGGGCGAAAGGTTGAGCCATTCGTCCAATTTGATGCCGCCGTAGGTGCCTCCGGCAATGATGACACCCATTTGGAAAGCCATTCCGGAGTAGCTGGCGCCGGCGTTCCACTGCCTTTTCCCGGCCATTTACTTTTTGTCGGGGGTGTGCGTTTCGGGCATAACGGTGTTGCCGTTCTGGATCTTGCAGTTACCCACGAAGTTCGCACCGGGCTCGATAGAAAGTTTCGAGGAAACGATGTTGCCGGCGAGGATGGCGGTGGCACTCAGGGCGATGAGGTCCTTGGCCGTCACATTGGCCTTCACCTTGCCGCGGATTTCGATGCTGTGGCACTCCACGTCACCTTCCAGCATACCGGTCTGACCGATGATGACCTTCGATTCGCACTTGATGTTGCCTTTGATGCTGCCGTCGATGCGGCAGTCGCTCTTGGCGGTGATGTCGCCCGTCAGCACGGTGCCGGCAGCAATGACGTTCACGTCGTTTCCGTTTGGTACGGAGATATGGGGCATTTCGTTTGCCATAATTGTAAATTTAAAAGGTTATTTTATTTTTTGTCCAAATAATATTCGTTGAAAAAGTCGTCGTATTGCGACCGTATATCCTTCTTTTTGTAGTAGTTGCTGTAGTTGGCCGCACTCATCGCATACACGGTGATCACACCGGATTGGATATCGCCGGAGAACTTGTCGTTCCGACTGATGGCGTGGTAGTAGTCCATCGCCGTTTCCTTATTCTCGAAGCGCGACACCGTCACAATCTGCTTGTCCTGTGTGATGTAGAAGCTGTTGATGGTAAATTTCTGCAAACTGTAGAACTCGCGGTCGAAGTTGGAGACATCGGTTTTGAGGGTCATCACGTTGCGCTTGTGGACATCCACGATGAGGGTGACATAGTGCCAGTCGTTGGGCGCATACACGAAGGGCGACTGTCCGGCATTGGCTATTTCTTCGGCGGCGGCGGCAGTCGGCTGGGTTACCGGCGCAGGGTCGAGGTCGGCAAGCAGGATGCGGGCCAGTTCCGCCACGGGCTGGTCGCCGTATTCCGACAAAACGCCCTCCAGGGCGGCGCGGTACGCCTCTTTGTTCTGCACCTGTCCCACCGACACGGCACGGATGTAGGCGTACTTGGAACGCAGCGGCTTGTCGGTGCAAACCGCCAAGGCCTCATCCGACATGGAAATCACCCGCTGCCACTGTTTGTCCGTAAATGCCTGATAAGCAGTTTCATACTTCCGTTCCATTTTCTGGTTCTCTTCCGCAAGTCTCTTGTAGTAGTCGGGTTCGCGGATCAGGCGGGCATAGTCGGTGTCGGCATACTTGGTGAGGATGATCTGCTTCGGGGTTTCCTGCTTGCTGCTGCCCATCTCCTTGTAACGGTTGTACTGGATGAACAGCACCGACGGAGCGAGTTTGTGGTCGGGGAAGCGCTTATAGAACTTGTCGAGCATATCCATGCCGCGCGGCACATCGTTCAGCAGGTCGAAATAGATGATGGCGGCCTGGTACATCGCCTCGGCAATCATCTCATTGGACGTGTCGATGGCGCCGGGCGTAAGTGGCAGATCCTGCGTGTAGTAGCGTTCCTTCTCCGGGTCGGTTTCCCGTTTCAGAATCGGATTGCCGTCATCGTCGTATTCCGTGTCATCTTCGTTTTTGGCGTTCGGGTCGTTCATGGCAGCCATGTCTTCAAACGAAATCTGCTGCTTGTTGCTGATGCGCCAGTTGTCTTCCAGCTTACGGTTGCCCCACTTGCGCAAGAACTCCGTTTTGCCGGCCTGCATCAGGCTGGAGTTGTAGAAGTACCACTTGTTGCTGCCGCCCGAATTGTTCAACTGGTTGTAGTTCTGGTAACCGAGGGCGCTTTGGAGGGCGAGTTCCCTGTCGCGTTCCTCCTTCTCCTTGCGGGCTTTTTCAGCCTTGTACGCAGCAATCTGCCCCTTGATCCAGCGGTCGCGATCCTTCTCGCTCATCTTGGCGATACGCTGCAAACTGTCTTGAACCACCACCACCTGCAGGTTATCGACCAATTCCGTCAGAACTGCAGATTTTTGCTTGATGGCTTCGTAGTTCGGATAGCTTTTCGGCATGGAGGTAGTAGCCGTGTCGTAGTAGGCCTTGGCCTGCGGATACTTCTCCTGGTCAAAGTAGAGATCGGCGAGTTGAAGCGAGGAATAGGTGCGCTGGTAATTGTTCTCCTTGTAGGCCGCCACCGACTTGGCGAGGTTCGTCATCCGCTCGGTCGTGTCCTCGTCAATGCGGTTGATTTCCGCCATCGCGTAGTAAATCTGGTCATTGTACGGCTCATTCTTCTCATCCTTGAGCATCTTGTTCAATTCCCTCATGATTTGTGCACGCTTGGCGGGTGACCCGTCATAGTTGGTGGCGAGGTGCATCCGTGCATTGAACTCCATCTCGTAGGAATTGCTCTTTTTTGCCACCAGCATAAAATAGTCATGCGCCGAAGCAGGCTGCTCCAGCTTTTCATACAACTGCCCCAAAATGTAGTACATACGGATGCGGAAGTCTTTTTTGGGCTTGTTTTTCAGGATGTCGTCGATGTAGTTGGTGGCCGTTTCATAGTCGCCGTCGGGGGCACTCAGTTCGTATTCGGCTCCTGCAGCGGCATACAAAAGGTTCAGTTTCTTCGACTTCTTGGGCTGGACGTAGTACTTGGTTTCATTGATCTGCTCCTCCGCACGGGTGAAGTACGACTGCCGGACGGCGCATCGGGCGTTCCATATCATTGCCTCCTCGATGCAGTTGCCGTTCTTGTGGGTGGAGATGATGTAGCTGAAAATACGTTGTGCCTGCACATAATCCTGCTTGTAGAAATAGGCCTTGCCCATCATCAGATAGGCATCGTCAATCGGCTTCACATACTCCTTGCCTTTGAAAAACATCGAATGTTTGTAGATGGACTTCGACGCTTTTTCAATGACACGGTCCATCGAAGGATAGATACTGGACAATTCTGTCTTTTCAGGATAGCAATATATCGGCAAGATATTGATATAATTGTCTTTGCAGAGCTTTTCATGCTCAATCTCCCCTGCTTTCAGCGCCTCTTTCCCGTTAAAGTTGACATTGAAGCGTGAGGTGAGGTTATGGTAGGCGCGGTTCAGTGGCGTATTCTTGCGGGTAGAGCACGAAAAACAGACCCCCGCGAGCGTCAAAAGGAGGACACAGCGAACCAAATATTTTGTTATTCTATTGATTTTCAAAATATTAAACAGTTTTTCCTATAAAACAAGCTGCAAAAATAACGCTTTTTGCCGAATTATAGTATTATTGTTGAAAACTATATTCAAATACGTACCTGTCGGCAACTCGTTTTCAGTTGCAACACCCGTTTAATAGGTGCGTCGTTGGGCTGGCTCGTCAATGGAGAAGATTCCTTCCCCGGTGGTCTTGATGACGAAGAGACCTTTCTTTTGTGCATAGCGGTCGGAATGTCCGTCGTAACGAATGGCTGCAATGGCAATGTACACCGTTTTATCGGCAAACTCATGGAAGATGGTTTTAAACCTTTCCATCTGCTTGAGAAAGTGGTCGATATCGTCTGGACGGCAGGTGGTTTTCACCTCCGCAACCACAGCCACGGTAGTATTGCACAGGATGGTGTCCACTTCAATAGCGTTGTCGGGATCGGACACATCCTCCCGTGGGCCTTCATAGATATGTGTGATACCGATTCCCTTCTCCTTGAACAACGACAGAACAGCGGGCTGGCTCAATGATTCCACAAGACGCCCCCAGTTGTTGGTATAAAGATCATTGAGACCCTTTAATCGCTTGTCAAAACGATCCTGTTCCTCCTTCCTTCTGCGGTACTCTTCTTCCCGCAAACGCTCGTTCTCCCTCCATCGACGTTCCTCCTCTTTCCACCGACGCTCATTTTCTTCCCGTATCCATTGCCGAGTCTCCCTCATCCGTGCATCCTCCTGCTTGAAGGCCTCAAGGGCGGACTTCATGTCCGTAATCTCAATCTCTTCAGCCTTTGTTTCTTTAGTATCCATAACCTTACTTTTTGGCGCGGCAAAGATACAATAATACTTAAAATAAATATAATTTTTTGAAAATATTTTTTATAAAAACAAATAATTAGTTTTATTACAACCAATTAATGCCAATTAATAAAAACAAAACGACATGTTAATCATTTACTATACACAAAATCACCATTTCACCCGTACGCCAACCCGGAAACTGCGGCCCTGCATCGGATAGTTGCGGATGATTTCATAATGGAGGTTGGCGATGTTCAGCAACTCTCCTTTTACACCAATCATCACCTTCCCCTTGATGTCGAAATCGTGCCCGAGAGTGAGGCTGTGGTCGGTATAAGGCGGCAGCTCGTTGGCCGACACGTTCTGCTGGAGGGCGTACCGTTTTCCCGCCGCCACCATCGTGTAACCAACTTCAAACCAAGTAGTTGAAATCATCACGCTAAGCGACCCGGAGTGCAGCGGTGTGTAAGGGATCTGGTGCAGGTAGGTCTTGGCCTGGGGGTCGGTTTTGTCCACGGCCCGCTGGTAGGTGTAGCTGCCACTGAGAGACACCGACAAATCTTTGACAATCTGATATTTGAAAGAGGCATTGGCATCCACGCCGTCAATCTCCACCTTCCCGAAGTTGAGCATCGTCCAGACAAAAAGGTTCTTGCTCGGAATCGCCACGATTTTGTCTTTCACGAGGTTGTAGTAACCGTCGGCGCTGAGGGTGATGCGGATGGCGTTTTTCAGGAAGGTTTTGGCGTACGAGGCACCGAGGTCGAACTGGTGGGTGTCCTCCGGCCGCAGGTTGCGGTTCCCCACTTCGGTGTAATACAGGTCGTTGAAGGTGGGCAGCCGGAAAATGTTCTTGTAGAAGGCACGTATATGGAATGCCTCCGACAGCAGCGGCTGCACCGAGATGCCCACCGACGGCGAGAACCGGCTGAGGTTGTCGCCCGCCGCCCCCGCCTTGGCCCAGTTGGCCACGCCCGTGTGCAGTAATCCCGCCCGGATGTCGACGTGCCGCACCGACACGAAGGCACTGAGCATGGTGAGCACCTGCAACCGCGAGGGATAGACGAAGTCGTAGAGGTTGGCGCTCATATTCCCGTAAATCAAGTCGTTGGAAAGGGAGAGCGAGATGACGCGGTGCGGGGCGTACAGGAACGTGCTCGACAGGTAGTACTCGCGCTGGATATAGACATTGTCGAGGGAACCCGCCGCGTTCAAGTACTCGGGGTTCAAATAGCGCTGCCGGGCGAAATTGAACTTCGCGTTCACCTGATAGGCGAACTTACTGTTGAAATGGTTTTCGTAATGCACCTGCCCGAAAGCGTTGTGGTCGGTGAGCCGCTGCTTGGAGTGGGTGTTGTAGAAGATGACGGCACCGGGAAGCCCGCGGTCAGACCAGTAGTAGTACAGCTTCACGTTGAGTTTGGAGTGGCTGTTGAAATCGGTGAATACGTTGCCCTCGACCGAAGCCGTCCGGACGTCGGAGTTGGTGCGCTTCTCCATGGAGGTGCTGTCGCCGTCACCGCCGTAGCGGATGAGGAACGGATAGCGGCCATCGGACTGCAGATAGCTGACATTCAACGAGGAATACACGAACGGATAACCACCGTCTTTTTTCTGGTAAATTTTGTTTTCCATGAGGAGGGAGGGATTCCAAAGCCCGAACGAGCCGCCTGTGAAGTGGAAGTCGAGGTTGACGGGCTTGTTTTCATGGAAGGTGGGCCGGAGGGTCTGGATGCGGATGAGGCTGGCGGAGGCCATCAGGCGTGCCGGCAGGAAGATGTCGTCGGGGGTGCCGCTGTTGAGCGAGATCTGCTCCACGTTGCCAAGCGAGAACTTCGAAAGGTCGATCTGGCCCGTCTGGCAGTCGCTGGCGGCGAGGCCGTCGTAGCTGACGGCGGTGTGCTGGCTGCCAAAGCCGCGCATGGACACGGTCTTCATCCCCCCTACCCCGCCGTAGTCGCGGATGACGAGACCGGCAAAGGTTTTCAGCACATCCGAAACGTTCAAAGCCGGAAGACTTGAAATCTCCCGGCTTTTGAGCATTTGTAGTGACGAAGTGGCAGTCACGGGTGAGTGGGTACGGTCTGCGGAAACCCCCACGGTTTCCAACCGGTGGGGGATGCTGTCAATCTGACCTCTGGCAGACTGGACAACACAGAACAAACAAACCGTAAAAAAGAGCAGCCGTACTCTCATCCCGCGTTGCAATAGTTATGAAAAAATTGGTTACATCTTCACGATGCGCGCCGTGCGGTTGCCGCATTTCACAATGTAGAGGCCCGCCGGATAGTCGCTCATGTTGAGGGTCATCGTGGTGTCGTTGGCATTCGTGCGATAGACGAGGGTACCCACGGAGTTGAAAAGCATCACCGGCTCGCCGATGACAGCCTCCACCGTGACCTGCGTGTTGCAGGGGTTCGGATAGACATTGAGATGACTGTTCTCAACATACTCCTGAACAGCAGCCGGTCTCCAACCGTTCATCACAGCAACGCCGTCGAGGTCGAAACCGCTGGAAGCGAAGGGAGTCGGGTAGGGATCGTTGATGATATGGCCGCGGCCGTCTCTGGTGGCATAGCGCGGTTCAACGCAGCCCACCACGTCCACAAGGCGGATGTGGGTGATGTTGTTCACATCAAGTCCTTCGGTGCCGGCCAGTTCTTCCAGGTCGAAAGGAGTACCCCAGCCAGCGCGGTATTTGCCGGCAAGGTTGTTGAGATGGATAGCGTCCACGCCACCATTGTTATCAATTTGGACATCGGTGGGCGTGTTGGAAACAGAGGAGAAGCGGAAATAGTTCACACCGTCGGAACTGACTTCCACGAAAGCGAGTTCGAGAAAGGTGTTGTTGAGACCATTTTCAAAAACGGCGAAATCATAACCGTCGCCATTCTGGATCGGAATGTCGAAAGTGAGGACTGCGATACCATAGTCGCCCAAGCTGACCACGTCGGCCGTGCTTTCGGTAGCGGCACCGACACCGTCGTTTTCTGTACCGTAGCTGGCAAACACACCGGGAGTGGTGATGTTCTGGCGACCGCGTTCAATCGTGCAGGTGGAAGCCCAGCCGAGGATGGCGGGATCTTGACAATGGATGCCCTGACAGCCTTCGGAACCGGCGACACCGTCGAAGGTCTCGTCGCTCGGACCCACTTCGGCGGGAGCGGTGGCAGGAACAATAGTAGTGGTCCAAGAAATGCTGCTCCAGTCATCAAAGAAGATGCCGCAAGCGCTGCCACCAATCTTCACAAAATCACCATCGTGAATGGATTCGGCGGCCATATAGTTCTGACCCATCAAACCATTGATGCTATGCATAGGAGCGTCGTAATCGGGATCGCCCCATTGTGCATTCGGGTTGGGCTGCATGGTAAGGTCAAGTTCACCATCCTGATAGGTGACGTTGGAGGGAGCGGAACCGACGACTGCAAGGCGGCTGTCGGCAGCGGCAATGGCGGTAAGGGCTTCGAAAACAGTGGCTTCACCATGGAAACGGTAACCCCATGCCAAGGCTGCCTCGGTGTTGCTGCACCAGCTGATGGCCACCACCACTTCATTTTCACCTTCGCCTACCCAATAGGCAATCTCATTGGCGGAGATGGTGGCGTCCACCTCTTCCACCACGGTCGTGTCGGTACCCGTCGTATCGACCTCTCCAGGAATAGTGGCAGGTTCAATCGGGATGTCCCACGTGATGACAGTCCAGTTGGCATTCATAGTGGCGCAAGCGTAACCGCCAATTTTAGCAAAATCGTTGTTGTGGATTGCTTGGGCGGACATACCCACTTGTCCCATTGCACCATTTACACTGAACATCGGAATGTCATAGTCGTCATCTCCCCACTCTGCCTCCGGGTTTGGCTGCATGGTAAGATCATATACATCATCCTGATAGGTAATATTTGTGGGAGCAGAACCATACACCGTAAGGCGGCTGTCGGCTTCGGCAATGGCGTTCAAGGCAGCGAGAAGGTTGGTCTCTCCATCGAAACGGTAACCCCATGCCAAAGCAGCCTCAGTGTTGCTGCACCAGGTAATGGCAATCACCACTTCGTTCTCGCCTTCACCCACCCAGTATTCAATCTGGTCGGCAGCAATGGTGGCATCCACCACTTCAGTTGCATTCGGATTGGAAACAGGGGTCACGGGAGTTGTCCAATAGTAAACCCAGAACTCTTCACTGGGGGAACAGCCTGTATCACCCCATTTGATGACATCCCCATCGGTAACAGTTTGCGTGGTGTAGCCCCAATTCGCAGATTCGCCATTGACAAGCAACCACCAGCCATACATACCTGCGGTATAGCCGGAGAAGTCGTAATCCTCATCCCGATAGTAGATTTGGTTCACTACACTTTCTCCACCATCGTAAAAGAAACGCTCGTCGGCAGCAGCGATGTCTTCCATCATTGTCTGTACGGTGACCTCGTCTTCGTCAAAACGGTAGCCCCATGCGAAAGCGACTTCGGGTTCGCACCAGGATACGATGAAAATCGCTTGGTTTTCACCTTCTCCCACCCAATACTTGATGTTGTTTGGGGAGATGGTGGCATCATCCTGCGCCTTCACCGCGCCAAACAGCGTGAAGAAGGCGACTAAAATCAATAGAACTTTTTTCATAGATTTTTGATTTTAAGTTATTTATAGAAAATGGATTTTTATTTGAAAACGATACAAGAGGGACAAACGCCCGCCTCGAAACTGAACTTCTTGTGTCCATCGGCACCGAAACAAATCACGTCGCCGTTGGTGGTATATTGATAAGCATCGGTGAGATAGACATCGCCATTGGCGGGATTGACCGCAATGCCGTAGGGCGCAGTGAGCGTGGTGCCGTCGGTGATAAACTGCTCCTTCACAATCTGTTCGGTGAGAACATCCATCACCTTCACCGCACATTGCTGCGTACTGTAATTATAATGATAGAAATAACAGAAATTGCCGCTGATGGTGAAGTTGGTAACGGCGAAATCAAAGGTCTGTACCACCTCATCGATTTGGCTGTCGATGCGCTGGAAGGTCATAGGCACATCACCGTAGTTGCCGTTGGATACCACATACACGTCACTCTGGCTGTCGGCAGCAATGCGGGTGGGGTTGATCACCACCGTGATCTCCTTTATCGGGGAGAAGGTAGCAAGGTCGAACACGGTGACGGTGTTGCCATAGTTGGGGTAATTGAGGCCGCCGGAGTTGGCGACATAGAGTTTGCCGTTGGCCACGCAGATGCCGTCGGGATTGCTGCCGGCCTGTGCCGTGGCGGTCAACTCCATCGTGGCGGTGTCAATCTTCACGACCGCCCCGTCGAAGCAGCACACGTACGCATAACCTCCGTCAAAAGCGATACGGCGGGGCTGCCGGCCCGAAAGGGAAATCTGCTTCAGCGACTTGGCTGTCTTGGTTTCCATAATCTCCACTGTTTCAGAAATATTAACCACACAATATAGCTTGGAACCATAGATTTGCAGGTCGTTGCCCGTGTCGCCGAGACCGCGGTTGTTGGCGGCAAGGAACGCATCGGTGGTGGTGCCTTTGTCGAAATCGTAAAAGAGAAGGCTGCTGTTGTTGTGGTCCATCAAACCCTCGCTAAGAACGTACGCGCCTCTCGAAACCACCTCGACGGGAACGACCGCGGGTTCTTCAACGGGATCGGGTTTTTCGCAGGAAAAAGCACACACTGCCAAGAGCGACAGCAACAGGATGATGGTTTTCGGGGTGTTTTGTTTCATAGTCCTCCAAATTTTACGGGAGGACACAGAAAAGGCAAAACGCAATGCGATTTGCTGAAAAAGCCTACCTCCCGAAGCTTTTTACGTCAAGTTGAATGGCAGGTTTTCTGACTTGTCTCACCCTCAGCGCCTTCCCATCCCAACACGGACAGTGGCTCGTAACATCAGGTTTTTCAGAGACTTACAGCAGCGGGTACTGTGCAGGATTCTCACCTGCTTCCCTCTCGAAACCGCAAGGGGTTTCTCACCATAAAACCGGCGGCAAAATTACAACTTTTTCTGAATTATAGAATAATGGAGTTAATGAATTCTTGTAGAAAGTAAAAAGTAGAAAGTAGAAGGTTCCCGCACACAGCCCTTCTTCAAACCTCCTACTTCTTACCTTTTACCTTCTACATTATATCCCTTTTTACAAATCGTACAGAATTTTTACGCCGTCAATCTTCTGGACCTCATCGTCCTCCATCATGTAGTCGGGGACGGGGAGGTGGGTGAGGACGGCAACGTGGTAGCCTTGCTCCTTCAGCATTTGCAGTTGCTCTTTCGTGGGCGTGAAATTGTAGCAGATGGCATCCGTGTAGAACATCGCCTCCGCGGTCGTGCAGTAATTTTCCCAATCCTCAAGGGCACGGACATTGAACAAGACAGTTCTTTCAGGAAGAATTTCCTGCAATTTCTTGTAATCCTGCACATTTTCTATCACTGCGGAACGCCACCACACATATCTCGATATATGATGATGACGATACCACGTGAAATTGAACTGGTACAATGCAACAAAAGCCATCATCGGGAACCATACAGCAAACGCCGCCACCCCGTTTTTAAGGAATTTTTGGATGATTTCTTCCAAACAACAACACAACATCCCGATACTCATAAAGCCAGCCACACACACGCAAAATGGGTATGTCGGCATCTTTGTTTTCGCCAGTGAAAAGAAAAGATAGACAAATAAAACCGTTACAACCAATGGAATACGTTTCTCCCATCTTTTAGAACGATAAACCAACAAACCGAATCCCGCAAGAATAATCAAGATGTGGAGAACTCTCTTCGGGGTGAATTTGATGGCTTCTGAAGTGATCTGATTATAATCTTTATCACCGATGTACAGGAAAGGAAGCGTCTTAAGATAAAAAACGTGCTCTTGTTGATGCCCTTCCAAAGCCAGCGAAAAATGGGCAGTATTGTCTCCCAATTCCACCCGTGCAACCTCAGGATAGGCTTTCAATGTGAAAATCTGCCATGGCAAAAACACCGCCACAGTTATGGCAAGGGCAGCCACAAACTGCGGTATTCTCCACTCTTTCAGACGAAAACGGTAGTTGCTGAGAAGATAAACTCCCCACACCAAATAGACCAGAAGTCCTGTCAGCCACTTGGTGAGAATGGCACAGCCGCTCAGCACGCCCGTAAGCACTGCCCAACCCCACTTGCGCCCGCTCCGCACATACTCCATCCACGACCATACAGAAGCAGTGACGTAGAACACGAAACAGACATTGTTGTGGTCGGAAACGCCATGCCCTGAAACCAAGTTGAGCAGGAACCACGAGAAGGCAGCAGAAAGAGCCGTGTAATAACCCAAACGTCTGTCAATAAACAGCTTGCCAATCCGATAACAGAGCGGCACCATCAGCGTGGCCATAACGACCGACGGCAGGCGCAACGTAAATTCGGAAACGCCGAAAAGCTTGAAACAAAGGGCAATCTGCCAGATGAACAGCGGCTGCTTGTGCAACCAGATGTAGCCGTGTGTCCATATCATCGGATTGAATTCCGTTATCGGCAGTTCCGGATAGAGGCGCGGCATCAGCGGCGTGTCCATACAGTTCTTGGCCACCAAGGCATGAAAGCGCTCGTCCCAGAAGTTGAGGAACGGGTCGGAGAGTGCGCAAAAAACAGAAAGGCACATCCCCCCCAGCGTCAGTAGCAACAGCGCAACACGGTCTTTTTTCGTATAGTAGAAAAAGAGGGAGACGGCGGCCAACGTCAGACCGAAAACAAGCCATATATTCTTGGCTGCGGAAAAGCCCGATAAGGTGAAAAACTCAACCATGGGAATCCAATTGATTCATTATCTAACTTTCAACTTCTGTCCGATCTGCAGAATGGAGGTTTCCTTGATATGGTTCAATTTGCAAAGTTTGGAAACGGTGGTATGATACTTGCGGGCGATGGAACTGAGTGTCTCCCCTTTCTTCACCCGGTGGTAAACCACATCGGAAGAACCGGAGGAAGAACCCTCGGAAGCCGTCTTCGCCGGTTCCACTGTGCCGGTCTGGCCGTTCACCACGGTGACTTTGATCTTGTTGCGGTCGATGTTCTGGTAGGCCTTTTCCATCGTCTTGGCAGTGATGTCGATGTCGGTATTGACGTGCCGCACGCTGTCGTCGAGGCGGTGGGAGAACAGCCATTCGTAGGTTTCCTCAAGGTAGAAGATTTTGGCAAGGGCGGCGTGACTCTGTCCCGGCAGTTTGGTGAAGCGGAGCAATGGGGTTTCGCCGCAGGCCTTCATCGCGTTCACCACCTTTTGGGATTCGCCCACGCCCACGGCGCGGTCGGCGGTGCCGTGCATGATCCACAGCGGAAACTTGTTGAGATTGCAGTACCCTTTGAGGTTGCCGCCCCCGCACAAGGCCATCGCCGCGGCCACACGGTCGGGATAGGTGCCGGTATAATTGATGGTTCCGTAACCGCCCATACTCATCCCGATGACATAGATGCGGTTGGTATCCACGGCGTAGTGCGCCAGTGTCCAATTGAGGATGTTCTCCACGTTGTCGGCCTTCCAGCTGCCGCCGGGCGACTGCGGCGCAAGGATGACGGCGTCGATGTCGTGGCCGTAGGAGATGGCGGTCAGCGGGCCGTACTTGCGCACCCGCGAAAGGTCGCTGCCGCTCAGGCTCGCCCCGTGCAAAAACAGGATCAACGGCTTCTCGGCGCGGGTGGAGTCGTAGTCACCGGGGGTATAGACCCAAAAATTGTAGCCGTTGGGCACGATGTTCCGAAACGACGCCAGTGTCTGACAGAACAGGGCCAGAGGAAGGGACAATAGAATTAATAGGAGGATTTTTTTCATTTTCGGTTTATCTGGAGGGGCGAATAATTATTCGCCCTTACATTGTCAATGTTGTTGTAGAGACGCAAAATTTTGCGTCTCTACATTGCATTATATCATATCGAAAACCCTGCCAGCCGTTGTTCCGCCAGCTTCTCATATTTCGTGCCGGGGCGGCCGTAGTTGGCGTAGGGGTGGATGCTGATGCCGCCGCGGGGCGTGAACAATCCCAGCACCTCGATGTAGCGCGGATCCATCAACTTCACGAGGTCTTTCATGATGGTGTTGACACAATCCTCGTGGAAGTCGCCGTTGTTGCGGAAGGAGAAGAGGTACAGTTTCAGGCTCTTGCTCTCCACCATGCGCTTGTCGGGGATGTAAAGGATCTTGATTTCGGCGTAGTCGGGCTGCCCGGTGATGGGACAGAGCGTCGTGAATTCGGGGCAGTTGAACTTCACCCAATAGTCGTTTTCCGTGTGACGGTTTTCAAAAGTTTCCAGCATTCCCGGACTGTAAACATCGGGATACTGGGTGCTGCTTCCCAACAGCTGCAAGTGTTCGTCTTTTCTATCCATAGTCTTGTTTTTTTTAGAGGAGGGTTACCAAGTACCTCCTTGGTTAGTAAATCGGCGGCAAAAGTACGATTTTTTTTGCGTACTTTTGCCGCTCTGTTTTTCAGCAACTACTTATGAAACGTAAACGTGTTGTACTGTCTGTAACCAACGACATCTTCAACGACCAGCGGGTGGACAAGGTATGCCACACTTTGCTTGACTGTGGCTTTGATGTATGCGTGGTGGGCCGAAGACACAAGAACTCAAAGTCCTTGGCCGATCGTCCCTACCAGAGCCGCCGCTTCCGACTCCTTTTCAACAAAGGCCCGCTTTTCTATGCAGAATTCAACCTGCGCCTCTTTTTCTACCTGCTGTTCGTGCGTTGCGACATTCTGACCGCCAACGACTTGGACACTCTTCTGCCCAATCTTTTGGTTTCAAAAATAAGAAGAAAAAAACTTGTGTATGACAGCCATGAGTATTTCTGTGGGATTTTAGAAGTAATTGAACGGCCTTTTGTCCGCAAGTGCTGGCACGCCATTGAACTTTTCTGTTTTCCCAAATTGCAGAACATCACCACTGTCAGCCAGTCCATCGCCGAGCAGTACAAGAAGGAGTACGGGAAAGAGGTCAAGGTGGTGCGCAACATCCCCCGCGCCGCCACCTTCCCAATCACCGAAACCCGCTCCTCGCTCGGACTGCCCGAAGACCGGCCCATCGCCATTATCCAAGGAACCGGCCTTCACCGCGACCGAGGTGTTGAGGAAACCGTTGAAGCCATGCGCCTCGTGGAAGGCATGATGCTGCTCATCGTGGGCAGCGGCGACGCAATTCCACCGGCCAAGGAGCGTGTCAAAGAGCTGCATATCGAAGACAAGGTTATGTTCGTACCCAAAGTACCCCCGCAGCTGCTGGCCAACTACACCTCCCTCGCCGACATCGGCATCGCCCTTGACAAGGATGTCAGCCCCAACCATCATTTCAGCCTTCCCAACAAGGTGTTTGAGTACATCAAAGCCGGTACTCCGCTGCTCTCCACCGACCTGGTCGAACGTAAGCGCATCGTCGAGCACTATGATGTGGGAGTGATCGTCCACGACCTCTCTCCGGAAAATCTTTCTGCAAAACTGATGATGATGGCACAGGACGAAGAGGCCCGCCGCCGATGGAAAGAGAACTGCAAAAAAGCCGCCGCCGAACTGTGCTGGGAAAACGAAGAAACCGTGCTGAAGGAAATGTATCTTTCGCTGTAATTATTTGAGACGGTGCATCTAATAAAATGAACTTGTAACCTTATAAACCCGTAACCCATATGCGTTATCAGCCACTTAACCCTCAATTTTATATTGAAAACCGCAAGAAAGTCGTCGGTGAAATCGAGTTGAACTCCTTGGTCATCCTGACCTCGAACAGCGAGTTCCCGCGTTGCGGCGACACCACGATGCCCTTCCGGCAGAATTCCGAAATGCTCTACCTCTCCGGCATCGACCAGGAAGAGACCTACCTCACCCTCGCTCCGTGGCACCCCGTGCCCGAGTACCGCGAGATCCTCTTCATCAAGAATCCCAGCCCTGAAATGGTGGTGTGGTTCGGTCATCGTCTGAGCAAGGAGCAGGCATCGCAACTTTCCGGCGTGAAGACGGTGATGTTCACCGATGATTTTCAGGATACCTTGCAGAACCTGATGTGCTATGCGCAGAATGTGTACCTGCACCTGCCGGAGAACCCGCGTATGCGCTGGGAGCCCATCACCCGCGAGCACCGTTTCGCCAAGCAGCTGATGGAGGAGTACCCGCTGCACACCTACCGCCGGCTGGCCCCCATCCTCTACCCGATGCGGGCGTTGAAAGCCCCGGAGGAGCTGGCCGCCCTGCGCCGTGCGTGCGACATTACCACCCAAGCTTTCGGGCGGGCCGTAAAGGCGGTGAAGCCTGGCAAGTACGAGTACGAAATCGAGGCGGAACTGGCTTACGAAATGCTCCGCAACGGCGCTACCGGCCACTCGTTTGCCCCCATCGTGGCGGCCGGCCCCGACACCTGCATTCTCCACTACATCAAGAACGACAAGGTGATGAAGGATGGCGACCTCCTGCTCATGGACTTCGGGGCCGAATACGCCAACTACGCCGGCGACGCCACCCGCACCATCCCCGTCAACGGCCGGTACACGCCCCGCCAGAAGGAGATTTACAGCAGCGTCCTCGCCATCTTCAAAGAGACCATCCCGCTCTTCAAACCGGGGATGAACATCCACAAAATCAACGATTTCGTCTTCCGCCGTATGGAGGAGGAACTGGTCAAGCTCGGTCTGCTGAAAGAGGCCGACATCAAGGCGCAGGATCCAGCGCACCCGCTGTTCAAAAAGTACTACATGCACAACACTTCCCACTTTATCGGGCTGGACGTGCACGATGTGGGGCAGCGCGACTGGACCTTCCAACCCGGCATGGTGCTCAGTTGCGAACCGGGCATCTATGTGGCCGAGGAGGGCATCGGCGTGCGTATCGAAACCGACGTGGTGGTGGCCGACAACCCCATCAACCTGATGCCTGACATGCCTGTGGAAGTTGAAGAGATCGAAGCACTTATGAATTAAAGAATGGAAAAAATCATCACCCTGGAACCTGTCACCGCCGTCGGCGTGTACGGAAAAAATAATCGGAACCTCGACCTTTTGCGCAACATCTATCCCAAACTGAAACTCACCGCACGCGGCGACGAGCTGAAAGTGATGGGACCTGATGAGGATGTCGAACTTTTTGAAACCCGTTTCAATCTGTTAGTGGCTTATTATGAGCATTTTGAAAGGTTGACAGAAACCGACATCCTGAACATCACCGCCAGCGAGGACGAGCATTTCTACCTGTTGGACAACGACAAGATGAACGGCGACGTGATTCTTCACGGCCGCGAAGGGAAGGTCATCAAAGCCATCACACCCAACCAGAAACTGCTGGTCAAGAGTCTGGAAAACAACGATATGGTATTTGCCATCGGGCCGGCGGGAACGGGCAAGACCTACACCTCGGTGGCGCTGGCGGTGCGGGCCCTGAAGAACAAGCAGGTGAAGCGCATCATCCTCACCCGCCCCGCAGTAGAAGCTGGCGAAAACCTCGGCTTCCTGCCCGGCGACCTCCGCGACAAGCTCGACCCCTACCTCCAGCCGCTGTACGACGCCCTCCGCGACATGATGCCGATGGCCAAACTGCTTTCCTATTTGGAAGACAAAACCATCGAAATCGCGCCGCTGGCCTTCATGCGCGGCCGCACGCTCGACAACGCCTACGTCATCCTCGACGAGGCGCAGAACGCCACCGAAGCCCAGCTCAAGATGTTCCTCACCCGCATGGGAAAGAATGCCAAGTTCTTCATTACCGGCGACATAACCCAGATTGACCTGCCCCGCCACCAGCACTCCGGCCTCGTGCAGGCCAAGCGGATACTGAAGGGCATCAAGGGGATTGAGTTCATCACGATGGACCAGTCGGACGTGGTGCGCCACCACCTCGTCACCAAGATCATCCAGCACTACGAGCAGTGGGAGAATGAGAGGAAAGAAAATTCCCCCTCTACATAAAAGTTAAACAGTTGTAGGGACGCCATATCATGACGTCCCTGCTATTTGTCAGCTGCTAACAGTGAATAATACCTTCGGTTATATTTGTTCATTTTCTTTGCTTGCGCCCAAAGAAAATGAACCAAAGCCGCGAGTAAGCGAGCAAAAAGAAAGCTTGCTTGCTTTTTCGAGCGAGAGCGGCTTATGCAAAAGAAATGCGCTTTGCCGCTGCACGATTTTTACCTAAAATTGGCCGTTTCTCGCTAAAACGCGAAAACTTGCAACACTGCATTTCATTCCGTGTTGCTTCGGACAGCTCGCGTTTCTTCACGCTCGAAACGACACAATTTCTTAACGGCAAAAATCGCAAGGCGGCGTGCGACTTCAACACTGCACCGTATTTCTGGAAGTTGCGGCCAAATCGTTCACCCCGGAGGGGTGATATTTATTAACCCCAGACAAGGCCGCATAGCGGATGCAGTCTGGGGACTGGGGGCATCGTGCGCCCGCCCGCGGCACGGGCGGCAGGTACGGAAGAACACCTCAGATGATGCCGCGGAAGAGAGAAAGAGAGGATGATTTCATTCCTCTTTTTGACATAAAAAACAACTTTGATGAAATTGCTACTTCACCTTCTGGAACCGCTTGGACAGTTCGCCGTTGGCGATAGCCTCGTTCAGGTCGGAAACGATATCCTGGAACTGATGGCGACGGCCGCAGTCCCACATTTCCGTGATGGGGTTTTTGTCAATGATTTTCTTGTAAAGTTCTGATACGGAAGGCGCTTCACTAAGGGCTGCATACTCCTCGTACGTATAGGAGAGAAACGCCACATTTTCGCTGATACCCCGGTTGTCGAGCCAATAGCCATCCTTCAGTTGCGTGGGTACGGCCAGTTGCCCGTTGGTATAGACATCGCGGGGATGCGGGTAGGAAACGATGGTCTTCTTGTCTGCCGAAAGGATGACGGGCACCTTCTGGCTATAGTCTTTTTTCATCTTGTAAATAAACACTTTCGGCGATGCAACGGCCGCCGGAGAAGCCTGAACCACGGTGATGGCCGCCCCGCCGCCGCCGTTTCCCTGCGAAGGTACACTTTCGGCAACCTCTTTTTCAGTATGACAGGCCATAAGTATCATCATTGGCAAAAGAAAGAAAAGTGTGCGTTTCATTTTGATAGCATTTTGAAAAAACGGGCAAAAATACATAATATTCCGTACTTTTGCACCCATTTTTGAAAAAGTATGTTTTATCCCGAGAATTTTGAAGAGAAAATAGGTTTCGACGCCCTGCGGCAACGGCTCACCGACCACTGCATCAGTGAGATGGGGCGCGAAATCATCCACGATATCCAATACAGTGACTCTTTTGAAGAAATACAGAAGAAATTATTAGAAATCAACGAGTTCAAAGAAATCCTGCTCCTTGACGACCCGTTTCCGGCGCAGGATTACTACGACCTCCGCCCCACCCTCACCCGCATTGCCATCGACGGAACCTTCATCGAACTGGACGAATTAGCCGAACTGCGCGGCCTCATCGCGGCGGTCATCAACGCACACGTCTATCTCCGCGTCAAGCACGAGGACGGCAAGTACCCCAACCTGTGGAACCTTTGTGAAGATGTAGTTCTCGAAAAGCAGCTGCTGGCCGCCATCAACCGCATCCTCGACCCGAAGGGCGGTCTGCGCGACGACGCCTCGGAGGAGCTGCGCCGCATCAAAAGCGCCATCATCCACATCTCCAACGATGCCGACAGGAAAATCCGCAAACTGCTGACCGCCGCCAAACAGGACGGCATCACCAAGGAGGATGCCGAAATGACCGTCCGCGACGGGCGCCTCTGCATCCCCGTGCAGGCGCAGTTCAAGCGCCGACTGCAGGGCTTTATCCACGACGAGTCGGCCACGGGGCAGACGGTTTTCATCGAACCGACGGAGGTTTTCGCCGCCAACAACGAACTGCGCGACCTGATGAACGCCGAGAAACGGGAGGTCATCCGCATCCTCACTGCCCTCACCAACGAAATCCGCGGCTCGATTCCGAACCTCCGCGAATACCACCACTTCATCGGGACCCTTGACAGCATCCGCGCCAAGGCGCTGTTGGCCATCGACCTCAACGCCTCGATGCCGCGCCTCACCGACCATACCGTCCTGCACCTGCACCGCGCCGTCCACCCGCTCCTTTTCCTCAAATTCAAACCCCTTGGACGAAAGGTGCAACCCCTTGACATCGAACTGGATCCGCAGCAGCGCATCCTCATCATCTCCGGTCCGAACGCAGGCGGGAAATCCGTGTGCCTCAAAACGATAGGGCTTCTCCAATACATGCTCCAGTGCGGCCTCCTCGTCCCCGCCGACGACGCCTCCGAAATGGGCATCTTCCGCGACTTTTTCATCGACATGGGCGACGAGCAGTCCATCGAAAACGACCTCAGCACCTACAGATCGCACCTGCGCAACCTCAAGGTGATGCTGGAAAACCTGGACGACCAGTCGTTGTTCCTGATTGACGAATTCGGGTCCGGCACGGAGCCGACCCTCGGGGCGGCCATGGCCGAGGCGGTGCTGGAAGCCTTCTACAAAAGCAGGGCTTTCGGCGTGGTCACCACCCACTACGGCAACCTCAAGATGTTCCCCGACAGCCATCCCGAAGCCTTGAACGGTGCGATGTTGTTCGACACCAACGAATTACGCCCGCTGTTCGTCCTCAAGACCGGTCATCCGGGCAGCTCCTTCACCTACGAAATCGCCCAGAAAATCGGATTCCCGCAGGCGATTATCGACAACGCCATCCAGAAGTCGGGCACGGCGCAAATCGACTACGAGCGGAAGTTGCAAGAGATTGAGGTCGCCAAGCTGAAGATTGACGAAAAGTTGAAATTGGTCACCTCTGCCGACAACCACCTGGCGGAGATGATTGCGGAATATGGCGAGAAATTCCACGATTTGGAATCGCGCCGCAAGGAGATTCTGCAAAAGGCCAAGAACCAGGCAACGGCCATCATAGAAAATGCCAACAAGCTGATTGAATCGACGATAAAAGAGATCAAGGAGGCGAAGGCGGCACCTGAAAAGACGCGACAGATCCGGCACAAGGCGGAAGAGACGAAGGAAAAACTCCGTACCGAAATCGACGAGTTCGAGAAGTCGGAGGGGCCGAAACCCGCGGTGCCGCTCAAGCACATCCGCCCGAAACAGGCCGTCCACGAGAAACCGGCGGAGGACCCGACCATCCACGTCGGCGACTCGGTGCTGATGGTGGATATACAGACGGTGGGCGAGGTGGCCGACATCAACGGCGAGGATGTCACCGTGGTTTTCAACTCGGTGTCGTTCCGCACCACGATGAAAAAGCTGACGAAAATCAGCCGCAAGGAGGCGAAGGAGGTGAAGAAGCACGGGGTGAAGGTGAACAGCGGAACGTTGAGCGAGGCGCTGAACCAGCGTGTGGCGGCGTTCCAAAGCACCCTCGATATCCGGGGCGTGCGGGCGGAGGAGGCCATCCTGATTCTGGAGGAGTACATCGACGAGGCCGTTCTGCTCAGCATCCACCAGGTGAAAATCCTGCACGGCAAGGGCAACGGCATCCTGCGCAACATCGTGCGGCAGCAGCTGGCCAAGCGGCGCGAGGTGGTGAGTTTCCGCGACGAAGAGCTGGAGTTGGGCGGGTACGGAATCACCGTGGTGGAACTATAGGCAACATTTTTTTATAAGAATTGTAAAAACACACGTCAAGCGTTACAATGGAAAGCGACAGGGAGTTAATACGCAAGTGCAAGGACGGCGACCCGAAGAGCCAGTCCCGGTTGTACGACAAGTACGCGCCAGCGCTGATGGGCATCTGCCTGCGTTACGCCCGCAACGAGGAGGACGCAAAGGACATCCTGCACGACTCGTTTGTCAAAATCCTCACCAACCTTGACAAAGTGGATGAAAACGGCGCCTATGAAAGCTGGATGCGCACGATTGTGGTGAACACAGCCATCAACGCCTACCGCGCCAAGATGAAGACCGGCCTGCCTGTGGACCTTGACGAAGTGCAGGAAACGGTGGAGGATGTGCGGATCGTGCAGAACGACTTCCTTTCGCAGGAAATTCTGCTCCGCTTCATCAGCGAACTCCCCGACGGTTACCGGACCGTTTTCAACCTGTTTGAAATCGACGGGTATTCCCATCTGGAAATATCGCAGATGACCGGAAGCTCGTACAGCACCGTGAGGTCGCAGCTGTTCAAGGCCAAGCGGGCGCTGAAGAAAAAGATCGAGGAACACCTCGGCGAACTGATGAAAAAATCGAAAGACGGCACGCCGTCATTTTGACAACATATTGAAGATGAGCAAAGAACAAGAGATAGGAAACCTTTTCAGAGAGTCGCTGCAAGGCTATCAGTCAGAGCCGCCGGCCGGGACGTGGGATGCCATTGCCCAGGACAAGACCCTGCTGAAATTCAACCGCCGCAAACGCATGGGGCGGCTGGCCAAGTTCACGGCGTTCCCCCTTGCCGGCCTCATTGCCGTCATCGTCATCTCCATCGCACTATTCCCCAAACCGCCGAAGGACGAAAGCCGCGCCGTCGCGACCGAAACCGCCACGGCAACCATCCCCGCTGTCACCACACCGGCACAAACGTCCTCCGTCGCTCCCGCTGCAACGGACGGCACTGTTCCGACCGCCCCGGCCCCGCGCCAGAATACCGACATTGTCGCAACGCAGCCGTCTGACGACCAAGCGACGGAAACCGCCAATGAAACACCGGCGGTTGCGGAGACGCCGGCCGTGTCGGAGAAACCTGCGGCATCGGCGAAACCCGACCGGGATCGTCCGAAACCCGAAGCTGAAACATTGGACATCCGCAGGTCTCCCCGCTTCACCGAAAGCGACAATGACCTCATTGAGCCGCAGCCGAAGTCCGGAAAATCGGGACAGCTGCTGTGGAGCCGTGACACCACCGTGTGCCGCAATTCCAAACTGACCCTGTTCGTGCAGAACGCGGTGGACGTGCACTGGAATATCGGCTGGCAGGGCGAGTCGGTGACCATCTACCCCGAAGAACCGCTCGTAGTAGCCGCCACCATCACCACCGGCGACAAGACCGACACCACGATTTACATCCATATCGGCGTGGTGGACTGCGGCCTGTGGATCCCGACGGCCTTCACGCCCAACAGCGACGGCCTGAACGACGAATTCCTCGTCCACGCACCCGCCGACATCAACCGTTACGAGTGCACCATCTACGACCGTTCACGGGGCATTTTGTTCCGGACCCAGAACATACACCAGGGCTGGGACGGCACCTTCAACGGGAAGCCGCTGCCCTTTGGCTCCTACTTCTACATCATCACCTACTACGATGCCCTCGGCATCAAGCATGTGGAGAAGGGGCAAATCACATTGATACGGTAAACGAAAGCCCGGCAATACGAGCACAAGATAAAAGTATTTACACCGATAAAACACCCTTTGGGGTTGCTAAAAAAATAGGGCTGCCACATTGTGACAGCCCTACGTTTGAGCGGAAAACGAGACTCGAACTCGCGACCCTAACCTTGGCAAGGTTATGCTCTACCAACTGAGCTACTTCCGCGGAAGATTTTGGAGCGGAAAACGAGACTCGAACTCGCGACCCTAACCTTGGCAAGGTTATGCTCTACCAACTGAGCTACTTCCGCTTATCTTTATGCCTTTGGGATTTGGTTGTACCTCGGGCGGGACTTGAACCCGCACGGGCGCGATGCCCAAGGGATTTTAAGTCCCTCGTGTCTACCATTCCACCACCAAGGCATAGGTCAAAGAACCTCTCTCAAAACGAGGCTGCAAAAATACAACTTTTTTCAAAACAAATACACCCAAAATCCCGTTTTTTTGTTTTTTTCAAGATTTTGGATTAATTGCCTGATAAACAACATATTAATTTTACGCATCTACACTGACCACCACCTGCACTGCCTTGTATTTGGTCTCCGTATGGAAGCTGGTAAGGATTTCTTCCAGCATCTTCTTGCGCGAATGCAGCTCCGAATCCTTCGGAAACTTGAGCCAGATGTCTTTCAAATAGTAGGTCTGTATGCGCGACACCAACGGGAACTCCGGTCCAAGCACCATACCCGGGAAACATTTGCGGAGCTGGTCGGCTAAATAAAGACCCGCCTCGCTGAGCAGTTCCTCACTCTTGTACTTGAGTGTCAGCTTGATAAGACGGCATACCGGCGGATAGTTGAACTGCTGCCGTTCGGCCATCTGCGTGTTGAACATCTCGGAGAAGTTGTTACTGACCACGTACTTGAGAGCTGGATGTTCGGGCTGGTAGGTCTGGATGACCACGTTACCGGGAATCTCTTTCCGCCCCGCACGCCCGCTCACCTGGGCCATAATCTGGTACGCCCGCTCAAACGACCGGAAATCGGGGTAGCTGATGAGGTTGTCGGCGTTCAGCACCCCCACCACGGAGACACGGTCAAAGTCCAATCCTTTCGTAACCATCTGTGTTCCAACGAGAATATCGGTCTTGTGCTGCTCGAAGTCAGTGATGATTTTCTGGTAGCCCGTCTTGGAGCGGGTGGTGTCGAAGTCCATCCGCTGGATGACGGCGTCGGGGAAGATTTCAGCCAAGGTTTCTTCGATTTTTTCCGTCCCGAAGCCGCGCATCGCCACGTCGGCACTGTGGCACGTGGGGCACACTTTCGGCAACTCAATAGCGTAACCGCAGTAGTGGCATTTCAGCAAGTTGCTGGTTTTGTGGTAAGTAAGTGTCACATCGCAGTACTTGCAGGTGGGCGAGGTCTGACACGAGTTGCACACCATGCGGAGGGAAAAGCCGCGCCGGTTCTGGAACAGAATCACCTGCTCCTTCTTTTCGAGGGCAGCGGCGATCTTGTCCAACAGGAACTGCGAGAAGATGCCCGTCACCTTTTTCTGCCGCACCGACTCGACCATATCCACCACCCAGATGTCGGGAAGGACGCTTTGGGCGTATCGCTTCAGCAGCGGAACATAACCGAATTTCTTCTGACGCACGTTGTAAAACGTTTCCAATGAAGGAGTTGCCGTTCCCAACAACACTTTCGCCTGATGGATTTGCGCCGCCATCACGGCACAGTCGCGGGCGTGATAGCGCGGGGCGGGATCCAACTGTTTATACGAGCCGTCGTGCTCCTCGTCCACGATAATGAGCCCCAGGTTCTGGTAGGGCAGCAGCAATGCCGAGCGTGCGCCGAGAATCAGTTGGTACTTGGAACTTTCCAAACCCTCGTTTTGCAACACGCGGTCCCAAATCTCCACCCGCTCGTACTCGTTGAAGCGGGAGTGGTACACCCCGACCTTATCTCCGAAGTATTTTCGTAACCGATTTACAATCTGTGAAGTAAGGGCTATTTCCGGAAGCAGGTACAGCACCTGTTTACCCTGTTTCAGCACCTCATCAATCAGCTTGATATAGATTTCCGTTTTGCCACTTCCCGTAACCCCGTGCAGCAACACCGCTGAATGTTGGCCAAACTGCTTCTTAATATCTTGAAATGCAGTATTTTGCACTTCCGAAAGCTGGATGGAGGAGGCATCAGCCACGGCATCAAAGGTCTGCAAGCGGCTGATGGTCACATTTTGGACAATGAGGATATTTTTCTCAATAAGTTTCTGTAAGGAAGAAGTTGAAACTTTTTCATTGTCAATTAAATGAGACTTTTTAATCTTACCTTTGAAACCGCCTTCCATGCCATTTTTTTGCAGCATTACCAAGAAAGCCATCAAGGTCTCAGCCTGCTTGGAGGTACGTTTGGAGTGCTCCAGTTCATCCAACAGAGCATACAATTTTGTTTCGTCGGAGGCATAGGGCTCGGCAAAGGAGACGTAGGTTTCTATTTTGGGCTTATAGGCATCCCTGATTTCCTCATCGGTGACAATGATCTGCTTTTCCACCAATGATTTAATGATGGGATGGATTTTTTGAATCTGCAAGTTTTTGGCGATTTCCGAAATCGTCACCGAAGGATGGGAAGCCACCTGTTCCGTCACCAAAATTTCTTTTTCGATGAGCATCGAAAGGTCGCCGTCGAAATCGGGATGGAGGGAGAGGAGGGTTTCCCCGGCCAGTTTGAGGGCGGTCGGCATCGCGCATGCCATCACCTCCCCCAACGTGCAGAGGTAGTAGTCGGCCATCCACTGCCAGAGAGCAAACTGCCGTGCCGAAATAACGGGTCTCTCGTCGATGATATCCACCACATATTTGACATTAACGTGCTGTGGAGGAGTCTGATGCACCCGCGTCACCAATCCCGAATAGAGCTTGTTGGTGCCGAAGGGGACGACCACGCGCAGACCGAATTCAAGCCGTCCGTTCAGTGCCTGCGGCACACGGTACGTAAACGTGCCTTTCAACGGCAGCGGCAGCAATATATCGGCGAAATAGGTGATCACGGCGGGGTTACAATTTTTATTACGACGGTTATAAATAAATCGTTGTGTAGAGACGCGGTGTACCGCGTCTCCATATTTCATAATTCCGGTAAATATTCAATGATTTTATCGCACGAACCGAGGTTTTCCGTCACGTATTCGGTGCAAATCTGGCAGGTTTTCTGGTAAAAATCGGGGTCGGTTTCAAACTGCGCCATGCGTTCGGTCATTTCGGCGGAGGTGCGGATGGAAAAGGCCCCGCCGCGCCGTACCAACTCGATGGCCTCTTGGAATTTGGCGTATTCCGGTCCAAAGAAGAGCGGAATTCCGAAGACAGCGGCCTCCAAGGTGTTGTGCAGACCGGTGGCAAAAGCCCCGCCGATCATCGCCACATCGGCGTAGCGGTACAGTTTGCTCAACAGGCCGATCGTGTCCACAATCAGGACATTGTACTCTGCCAAATTTTTTCCTTCCATCTCGGAATAGCAGAGAACATTTTCTTTCCCAAAAAGATTTTTTATAGAATTAATGTGTTCTTTATCAATAACGTGCGGGGCAATCAGCAGTTTGTAGTTGTTTTTGATACTTGGAAAAACTTCCGCCAAAACCTGTTCATCGGGTTGCCAGCTGCTGCCGGCCACGAGAAGCTTGCTTTCACCCTTGAAGTCGGCGGCGAAAGAGAGTTCGGCTTGTTGCTGTGCGATGGCATAGACGCGGTCGAAGCGGGTGTCGCCCGTCACGGCCACACGGTCGATACCGATGCTGTTCAGCAACTGTGCCGAGGTTTCGTTCTGCACGAAGAAGTGAGTGCAGTTCCGCAGCTGGCGGGCGAACCAGCGGCCGTAAGGTTTGAAAAAATACTGGGAGGGACGGAAGATGGCCGACAGGTAAAAGAACGGTGTCTTGCTATCCGACAGCACTTTCATATAGTTGAACCAGTATTCATATTTCACGAAAAAGGCGGCTACGGGTTTGACGGTGCGTATGAAACGGCGGGCGTTTCGGGGCGAGTCGGCGGGAAGGTAAGCCGCGATGTCGATGTCTTTGTCGTTCTTCTTCACCTCATAGCCCGAAGGGGAGAAAAAAGTGACGAGGAAGGTGCAGTCGCTATGGAGGGAACGCAACTTCTGAATCAGTGGTTTACCCTGTTCATATTCCCCCAGCGAAGCACAATGGAACCAGATAACTTTCTTGTTCTCGCAATTTTCCTCTAAAATTTGAAACGATTTTCTTCTACCACTCTGCAAAAATTTGGCTTTTTCATTGAAAAAGGAGGCAATGAAAATCCCGAAAGAGTAGAGGGAGATGAAAAGAGAGTAGAAGAACCTCATACCTTATTAATTTATAGGTTTTTAATAACGATAGAGGGTTTGGATTTTCCTTTTTTCGTAAATAGGAACCACCCATCCTACTTTGAGGCTGAGGAGGAGGCTGAATTTGGCTTTTTGTTCAGGTGGTCCCATCAGCAGGAACTGATAGTTACGGTTGGGCTTGGACCATATTTCGGTTACTTCAACGCCTGCATAAAAGCTTCTGACCCTGACTTTCCGCATGAACACATAACCGACGAACTGACTGAGGCAGAATCCTCCCGCCCGCTGGTCATACCCTTTCTTATAGTCGCCCGACAACTGCGGAATCTCGTTTTGGTTGGTCTGGTCACCGATGGAGATGTTGACTTTATGGGAGAAATAGCCTCCGGTCAACTTCAGCCACAACCCGGAATTGCGCCATTTGTCAAACGGGATGATCTTGCCGACTCCAAGTCCGAGGGTCCAGTACCGGCCGTCAAAGTGGAGGGTGGCCTTCGTGCCGTTTCCGTCGATAACATCGCCGTTGGAGGTGAGCAAATCGGGACCGAGGATGTCCATCACATTCCTCACCTTGCCACCGAACATATAGCCAAATCCCATATCGATGGTCCAGTTGCTTGCAAGCTTATAGGTCAGGTTGACGTGGACTTGCGCATTCATTTTGAAGGTTTCCTTCAGGGTGGCGAAGGGGAACTGCCACGCAAAGCCCGCACTGGCCCATACCATGCTGGTGGAGGTGTCGGCGGCATCGTATTTCAACTCAATGTCGGCATTCCGCTGGGCGTTCACTCCGGATGTAAGTACAACTATCAGTGTAACAAGTAGAAACGTGATTTTTTTCATACGCAAAAAAGAGGTCAGTGCTACCGGTTTTTTACAAAATGTTATTGCTTGATTATTTTTTGGCAAGAGACACCTTCTTCGGTGGTGAGGCGCAGCAGATAGATGCCGGCCGGTAAAGTGGAGAGATTGAGTTTTTCCCCTGAATCCATACGATTTTTCTCCAGCACGCGCTTTCCGGCGACGGTGAAGAGTTCCACATTTTCGATGACAGGTGCATTGGCGGTGATCACCACGAAATCTGTCGCGGGATTGGGCCAGACGGTGCAGGAAGAGGCGTTAAGGTCGGTCACGCCGGTGTTGCTCCTCACGGTCACAGTCACAGGATTGCTGTACCCGTAGTCGGTACCACAATAGTGCCAGCTGGATTCCCCGTTGCCCTTGTAGTAGAGAGCCAGTCTGTAGGTGCCTGCGGCGGCAGTGACGGTGCCGCTCATGGGGAAACTTTCCCAGTAAGACATGGACGGGAGAGCCTGGGACTGACTAACGGTTACCTCCTGGATAACCTGTACTTGTGTCGCATTGGTGGTTTCAAGCACCAGTTTGAAAGATCCGTAAAAACTATTGTCACCGACATTGGCCACAGCCGCACTGACGCTGACACTTTGTCCCTGCACCAACGGGTTGGGCGATATGGTGAAGTCGCTGTACATCTGTATATTGTAGGCGGATTCTTCTCCTCCGCCACCGCCACCTCCGTTGTCCGGTTCTATGCCGAAGAGTGCGTGCTGGCCGTAGGAGAAGTCATAGTTTCCGCCTCCGATGCCGCCGGGTGCAGGCGTCAGCGAGGTTACAACGAAGTAGCCGTCCGCATAGCCGCTCCAACCCCAATTGAAATGGAAATTGTTAGAAGCATCGTAGCCATCGCATACGAAAGCGTGACCTGAAGTGGGGTTTTCTTCATCATCATAGCCGCTGTAAACAATGGGGCGACTGCTGTTCAACTCCGTTTTCAGCTGATTGATCCACTGTGCGTCTGTGTAGGATTGTTTCACCTTGGTAGTAATGGAATTGGAGTACTTGAAATAGGTCTTGAGAGCTGTTTTGACACAAGGCTGGCTCGCGTATCCAAATTCGGAATAGTCGGATATGAAGGCACCCGATTCATTCGGGGTATATTTCATCTCAATGGACACACCGCAGTGATACATCAGGGTGGCCACGGCATTACGGGCGGTGGAACTGGCACCATAGCCGTAGGTGTCCAACATACTGGACCACTGGTACGTTGTGTTCCCGAAATTGGCAGATTGCGTACCATAGTTATAACCGTTGTTGTTGCTGGTATAGGAATGGGAACCTGTGCCTGTCGTGGGCCAGTTCCAGTATTTCATCACCTGGGCCATTGCGGTGGCGGCGCAACCTGTGGGACAGCTGCTGGGACAAAGCCCATTATAGGGTGAACTTTGGTCCCATTGGGTGGAAAGCAGCGGGGATACCGCGGCACGGCCGGGCTCCTCGGGCAAACGGTTGGCTTCCAGATTCTCCCATTGCTGCGACACCTCGGCGGCAGCTGATATACCCGAACGACGAATGGCAGCAATTTCATTTTCGTAGTGCCCTATCCACGAGCGCAGGTTTTGGGGCATCTGACCGGGGTCAAACGTATTTTCATCAGAATAGCCCAATACGGGAATCGCCACATCGTCCCCGGACAGGATGACGAACCCGGGGCCGTTCTGATTCTGGAAAATGTAAATGTTGGAATAGCCTGCTTCTGCGGCTACGTTGCGGAATTGAGCGGGTGCCCGGTGAGCGAACCGCAACGTCCAGAAATTTTGGGCGTATGCCTTCGCTTTCACAGAATCAACAGGAACAGACCATGCGTTACACATAACAAGTGCAACAAAAGACATCCATAAAAAAAGTTTTTTCATTTGATTATTTATGTTTCAAAAAAGCTGGCAAAGGTACAATATTTTAATGGAAGAAAGACGGGCTTTCTATTATTTTTTCATACCCCCCAAACCGTCTGACTTTTTTCAATTTTCAACTCAAGCATTCGGGTTTTTAATGTATCTTTGCAGGCTTTAGCGCAATCATCTTAAAAGAAAATTTTATCTATTCAATAATCTAAAAATCAATTCATTATGAATGAAGAAAACGCTATCAAAGAAGGAATGAATTTCCTTCAGGGTTTGAAGACTTTTTTCAACGATGTCTTATTCAACAACATTCCGCGCATCCTCATTGCACTGGTAATCCTGTGGATCGGCTGGAAGCTCATCAAAGTTCTTACCAAATTCTTACAGAAGATTTTCACAAAACGGAATCTTGATGTCTCCTTGCAGTCGTTTTTGCAATCCCTCATCGGAATCACACTCAAGATATTGTTGATCATTACGGTAGCTGACATGATCGGCATCCAGATGACCTCGTTCATCGCTATCTTGGGTGCCGCCGGTTTGGCTGTAGGTATGGCATTGCAGGGCACGTTGCAGAACTTTGCCGGCGGTGTCATCATCCTGATACTGAAACCCTACAAGGTGGGTGATTTCATCGAACAGGGCGGTACCAGCGGTGTAGTGAAGGATATCCAGATTTTTAGCACCATTATCCAAACCGTTGACAACAAGACTATCATTGTACCCAATACGCAATTGGCCACGGGCACGCTGACCAACTACACCCGCGCCAGCAAACGCCGTGTGGACATCCCCGTCGGCATCGCTTACGGCTCCGACGTGGAACAGGCCCGCCGCGTGCTGCTCGACCTCGCCAACGCCCATCCGGACGTTTTCAAGGAGGGTGACGACGCACCCGCCGTTGTATGCACCGGCTTGGGCGCCAGCTCCGTTGACCTCCAGCTCCGCGTGTGGGTGGCCACCGATAACTACTGGCCCGTTTCCTCCAACCTCACCCAGGGTGTGTACGAGGCTTTGGGCAAAAACGGCATCGAAATTCCGTTCAACCAACTGCAAGTTCATATAAACAAAGATTAACGATATGGGAAAGAAGATATTAGTAGCCACCGGCGGCGGCGACTGCCCTGGCTTGAACGCCGTCATCCGCGGCATCGTGAAACGCGCCTCCCAAGAACCCGGCTGGGAAGTGTGGGGCTGCATCGAATCCTTCAACGGCCTGCTGAAGGACCAGATTGACATCCGGCGCCTGACCGACAACGACGTGGCCGGCATCCACGTGATGGGCGGCACCATCATCAAGACCACCAACCGTGGCGGCCCATTCCACTTCCCCGTCAAGCAAGCCGACGGCAGCTGGGTGATGGAGGACCGCTCCGATCTGATGAAAAAACGGTTCGACGAACTCGGCTTCGACGCCATCATCAACATCGGCGGTGACGGCTCGCAGCGCATCTCGCTCGGCCTCGCCCAGAAAGGATTCAACGTGGTGGGCGTTCCCAAAACCATCGACAACGACCTCTCTTCCACCGACTTCACGTTCGGCTTCCAGACAGCGGTGGAGATTGCCACCGAGGCGTTCGACAAGCTGGTGACGACGGCCTCGAGCCACAGCCGCATCTTCATCATGGAGGTGATGGGGCGCGATGCGGGCTGGATCGCCCTCAACACGGCCATTGCCGGCGGCGCGGAGGTGTGCATCATCCCCGAAATCCCGTACGACCCGCGCATCATCGCGGAGAAAATCGCCACCCGCTACCACGGCGACTACGGTTTCTGCAACATCGTGATTGCCGAAGGCGCGAAGGCGCTGGACGGCAAGGTGACCGGCGTGGCCCCGACCGCCGCCGGCGACCGCCACATCAAGCTCGGCGGCGTGGGCGAAAAGCTGAAAGCCGAATTGGAAGCACTCGGCATCGAGCACGACATCCGTGTCACGGTGCTGGGGCACCTGCAGCGCGGCGGCACCCCCATCGCCTACGACCGCGTGCTCGCCACCGAGTTCGGCGTACGTGCCGTGGAACTCATCAAGGAGGAAAAGTACGGCAACATGGTCGTTTACAACCATCCGAAAATCTCGTACGTTTCCCTTGAAAAGGCGCTTGAGGAGCCCAACTTCGTGAAACCGCCCACCAGCGACCTCGTCCGCACGGCCCGGGGCGTGGGGATCTCGTTTGGCGATGTTTTCCAAAGGTAACGGGAAGGAGAGGACGGAAGGGAAAGATTATTGATAAAGTAGGAGGTAGGAAGTATAAAGTAATAGGTTGCCCTCGCACGACCACTCTTCATACCTATTACCTGTCACCTATTACCTTATTATCTTCTACGAAACTACCGATAGCCGCCATAATATGACACTCTACCAATTACCCCTTAAACTCCTTCACTTCTTAGTTTCTTAACTTCTTCACTCTAAACTTTAGACTTTTAACTTGATACCCCAATAGATATGAAAAAAAACATACTGATTATCATCAACCTGTTGGTTTTCACTGTTTACGCCCTCGGGTGCGACACCACGAAAATGGACCGCACCGGCTGGACCATCCTCTATTTCGACAGCGAGGAGCTGACGGGCGAGGGGGAAAACAACGGGCACGCCTACCACTGCATAGACGGAGACTCTGCCACTTATTGGCACACTCAATGGCAGGATGCCACTCCCAACTATCCGCACGAAATCTGGATTGACTTAGGCAATTCACACAATGTCAACGGGTTCAGCGTGATGACGAGGGGAAACAACACCCGCAACGGACGTATCAACCAGTACGAATTTTATGTCACTTCTGACACGAATGACTGGGGTGCGCCGCAAAGCATGGGCACGCTTCCGTACCCGCAGCCGGAAAGCGGAGTGCAGCAGAGCGCGGAGGTCTTTTTCGGCGCCGTGGAGGGCCGCTACGTGCGGTTGGTCGGCCTGAACAGCGTGGCCGGCGACATCTACACGATGATTGCGGAACTGTACATTTACGAGGACACCGTCTGCGCACCCACGGGAAAACAGAACCAGGTGATTTACTTCACGCCCGTCGAACGGCAGTACGCCACCAACCCGCCCGTCACCCTGCACGCATACACCTCCTCGGGACTTCCCCTGCAATACGCCATCGCAGAGGGCCCCGCCACCATTTTCGACAGTATCGTCACGCTCACCGGCGAGGGCGGCACCGTCACCGTGCGCCTCTGGCAGGAAGGCGACACCGCCTACTACCCCATCGAAGCCACCCTCTCGTTCGAGGTCGTCAACCTCAACGACTACTACCCGGAGATCCGGCCGCGCCTCACCGCCGACTTCCCCGTGGAGATGCCCCGCCTGATGCCGTACCTGCTGCACACCAGCACCTCCATCGCCGAGCCAGAGCACCTTTCGGTGGACTCCGTCACCTACTCCATTGATGGCCAAGTTCTTAGAGGAGTGAAAGATGGCGACGGCTTTGCCTGCTGGTGGACACCCAGCGAATTCGGAACGTTCCCCGTCACCATCACCGCCACCGCTTCCAACGGCAACACCACCTCCGAGACCATCATGGTGGAAGTGACCGACAATATCACCAGCAGGGAAGTCACGACCCTTGACAGTGCGATTATCGACTACGGCAACCTGCGCGTACGGACCTACACGGGCAGATACACCCTTCCCCAGTTCACTGCCGCGTACAGCAACATTGTGGCGCACCTTTATGTGACGTGTCCGCCCGTCAACGGCGGCTGCGACGACTGGGACCGCCTGGGCTATGTGCAAGTGAAGGACCCGAATGGGAACTGGGTGGAAGTCATCCGCTACATCACGCCTTACGGGAAAGCCTGCAGCCACTCCATCGATGTGACCGACTTCGCCTCCATCCTGCAGGGCGACGTGGACATCCGGATGTTCATCGACACATGGGGGACCGGCGGATGGCAAATCCAGCTGGACTTTGAATACATTGCGGGCGATCCGGAATATCCGTTCACTTACGTTGAGGAGTTGTGGCAAGGCTCGTACAGCTTCGGTGATCCTGCGAACCTTCAGCCGCTGGACACCGTTTCCATCGGCATTTTCCACGCAGCCCGGGAAGCCCATCTGCGACTGACCACCACCGGACACGGCTGGGGAGACAACAACACGGGCAACGCCGCCGAATTCTACCATGCCGTACACCACCTGCAGGTTGACGGCGAAGACACCTTCGAGCAGGACCTGTGGACCGACTGCTATCCGAACCCTGACGGGTGCAACTACCAAAGCGGCACCTACAAATACGACCGGGCTGGATGGTGCCCCGGCTCCATTTCCAAACCCTACATTTACGATATTTCATCCCATCTATGGCATACTCCCTTCCAACTTTCATACATCTTCCAACCCTCTTACATGGATGAGTGCCACCCACACAATCCCGACTGCGTGACGGGCGTGACCTGTGCCGACTGCAACGCCGGCTCCAACCCGTTCTATCGCGTTTCCTGTTACATCATCCGCAGCAGCGACACCACGCGGGTTCTTGGGAACAGAGAGTATCCCAACATCAAACCCGCAGAAGAAGGCTATTCATTCACGCCCTATCCGAACCCCAGCACCGGGAAGTTCCGCCTGAATTTCTCCTCCGAAATCAACGAGCGGTTCGTCTGCACCATCCTGAACGCCAGCGGCGAGAACATCAAAACCTACTTCTTCAACAGCAGCCACGAAGCCGAACAGTACCTGTTTGACGTTTCCTCCGTTTGCAAAGGAATCTATTTCATAGAAATTTACACGAAACAGAGAGCCGGAGTACAGAAGATTATGGTGCAATAAAACGGAAAATTGAAAACTGAAAACGGAAAGGTGAAAAGTGGTACCTTTGCCGCACGAAAAAACAGTAGAAAGTAGAAAGTAAAAAGTAGAAGGTTGCCCTCGCACGATCCCCTCTTCATAACAAACCTTCTTAAAGTAAATTTTCGTATCTTTGCGCCGCAAAACAGTCACCACAAAACACAACCTATTCAAGCAAAACAAACCGCATATAGACATCCTGAACCTCATACCTTTTACTTTTTACCTCCTACCTCAGAACAGCGGTCACCATCCTGTGAAGTCCTCACAACAAATCTAACGATCATTAATACAACAAAATAGAAATGGACAACTTTATCGTATCAGCGCGGAAGTACCGGCCAGCGACGTTCCGCTCGGTGGTGGGGCAGGAGCATATCACCTCCACCCTGAAGGATGCCATCAAGAGCGGGCAGGTGGCGCAGGCCTTCCTCTTCTGCGGGCCGCGCGGCGTGGGCAAGACCACCTGCGCCCGTATTTTCGCAAAAGCCCTCAACTGCGACCACCCGACGGAGGATTTCGAGCCCTGCAACGAGTGCGAATCCTGCAAGGCTTTCAACAACAACGCCTCCTTCAATGTGTATGAGCTGGATGCCGCCTCCAACAACTCGGTGGACGACATCCGCGCCCTCGTCGAGCAGGTGCGCATCGCCCCCGTCGGCGCCAAGTTCAAGGTCTATATCATCGATGAGGTACACATGCTGTCGCCACAGGCCTTCAACGCCTTCCTCAAAACGTTGGAAGAACCGCCGGCGTACGCGAAGTTCATCCTCGCCACCACCGAAAAACACAAAATCATCCCGACCATCTTGTCAAGATGCCAGGTGTATGATTTCAAGAGAATTACGGAAACCGACATCATCAAACACCTTCAGTATGTGGCGAAAAGCGAAGGCGTGGCCGCTGAAGAGGATGCCCTCCGCATCATCGCCAACAAGGCAGACGGCGCCCTCCGCGACGCACTCTCCATCTTCGACCAGCTGGTGAGTTTCTCCGGAAAGAACATCACCTACCAGTCGGCCATCGAAAACCTGAACGTGCTGGACGTGGACAACTATTTCAAGATGACCGACAACCTGTTCGGCGACGACCCAAGCAAGCCAGTCCTCCTCCTCGACGAAATCCTGTCAAAGGGGTTTGACGGACAGAACTTTATCTCGGGCCTGGCCAGCCACTTCCGCAACCTCCTGATGGCGCAGAACCCCTCCACGGTGGCCCTGCTGGAGACTTCCGACAGTATCAAGGAAAAGTACAGCCGCCAGGCACACATAGCGGATAAAAGCCTAATGCTTAGATCGCTGGATTTGGCCAACAACTGTGATTTCAACTATAAAAATTCCAACAACAAGCGGTTGTCGATTGAAATCTGCCTGATGCAGATCAACGCCAACTACCTGTATGTGAAACAGCGGAGTGGTGCCCCGCAAGCTGTGGCTAGGCAATCACGGGAGTGCTAAAAATCCGGAAAACGTGGTGCTGGAACCGGCAAGGCCGACCATTCCGACACCCTCAACACAGAGCTTCATCACCCCGACTACCACTGTAAAGACGGGACCCTCCATCAAAAACCTCATCAACGATCCGGTGCCCGCTCCGACAGCGACTCCGAATACGGTTATAACACAGTCCCCCACTTCAGCTCCCTCCGCCCCGACCGAGCCGGTTCAACCGCCAGTGGAAACTGTCGCTGCGCCGGACACCCCGGAGCCGGAACTTCCTGCGGCACCAAAACCTATCGTTGAGGAGACGGTCCCCGAAGTGACGGAAAAAACCATCGACCCCGCCCCTCAGATTGACGAGGCCGCCACATCACCCGTGAAACGGCCACCCGCCGACCCCGACGAAGACCCGGAAACTTTCCAAACGTTCTGGGAAACGATGGTGGAAACCGTCTTCGCCGATGTGCCTACCCTTCACGAACCACTCAAGCACTATCATCCTGTGCGCAAGGAAAATATCATCATCATTCCCGTGAAAAACGACATTCAGGAAAATGACTTTGCGCCCCGCAAACACCAAGTGCTGGCCTATCTCCGCCAAAATTGGGACGAGACACTGGACGACATCGAAGTGAAACTCGACCTCAATATGGAAACCAAGAAATACATTCTGGACGACAATGACAAGCTGAATGCTCTTCGCGAACAAAATCCTGATATTGCGGACTTTATAAAATCATTGAACTTGCGTATCAAAAACTATTGATATGAACAAACGAATCCTGCTTTTCCTCTTCTCCCTCCTCCTCTCCCCGTTCGCTTTCGCACAAGACGCGGATGACAGCGGCTACGAAGAACTGGTCGTGGACGGCAAATGCTCCGGCAACAACCTGTACGTCCTCAATCCCTCGGCAGGCGACGGCTTCAGTGTGCAAAGTGTCACGCTCAACGGAAAAGAGTACCCCTTCACGCACAACTCCAACGCTTTCGAAATATCCCTTGCCGACTACAATGTCAACGACTATGTCATCGTGCAGATTTCCTACCTCAAGGGCACCGAGCCGAAAGTCGTCAACGCGGAAAGCCTTGTCAAGGAATCGGAATTCCACCTCCCGTCATTCATATATAATAAGAAAACAAAGCTCCTCGCCTGGAATACCAAGGAAATGGACAAGGCGTGCAGCTACCTTCTGGAGCAGTTCCTTTACGGAAAATGGATTGTGGTGAAAGATCTGGGCACGCCCGACGACATGATTTCCGACACCTATCTTCCCGTCCTTTTGACAGGAATGAATTTATTCAGAATCAAACAGATAGACCCATCAAAGAAGGAATTGTCCTCGCCAGTGGTGAAACTGAAAAGCCCGAACCGCAAAGTACTGTTGGTGGCGGACAAAGTGAAAGATTTCATCGAATTCACCGCCGTGACCCACTACGAACTGTATGATGCCAACGGATTTTTCATCAAGCGCGGGACAGCGCAGAAGGTGAATGTCAGTGACCTGAAAAAGGGAAACTACTGGATCAATTTTGACGGTAAAGAAGCGTTTATCACAAAAAAATAGCGAGTATGGAACTGGAGAAACCCTATTACACGATCAATGAAGTGGCGGAGATGTTCAATGTAAACGCCTCATTACTGCGTTATTGGGAAAAGGAATTTTCTCAAATAAAACCCTACAAGAACAAGAAGGGCGACCGCCGTTTCACCCGACACGACATCGAAACCATCCGCACCATCTACACCCTGACGAAAGAGAAAGGCTACACGTTGCAAGGAGCCAAGGAGGTCTTGAAACAAGGCACGAAAGCTGAACCATCCAAAAAAGAGGTAATTCTGAAACTCCAGCAGCTGAAAAAAAGACTTTTGGAGATTCAGGAGGCGCTGTAAAGAAGTCTCCTAAACAAAATAAAGTGCTAAAAAACTATTGATTTTCTATTCGTTACCATTATTCCCGTAGCAAATTTCCGCCGCACGCCCGCAAAATTCCCGGTAATCGGTGAGCCGCAGCAGCGAATGGAGCACCGGCTCCGTAAGACCGAAGAAGTGGGCGAAATAGTGCCACAGCTCCTTCAAAACCGAAAGGGATCCCTGCTCGCCCCGAACCTGCCGAAGCATCTCCACGTAGTCTTCGTAGAAAGCGCGGAAACGTTGCCGCCGCACCTCTTCCGGCAGCGGCGCACCCGCCCGCAACTCCTCCGCCAGAAACGGATTCCGCAGGATGCCCCGTCCGAGCATCACCGCCGCCACCTTCGGGAACCGCTCCATCAGGTGCCGATAGGAAGGATTGTCGAAAATGTCGCCGCTGTACACAAGAGGGTTCGCCGAAAGGTCGTAAATCTTCTGGAAGGAGTCGAAATCAGGAACGCCCTCATACTGCTGCACCCCCAGCCGGGGATGCACCGCAAGGAAATTCAGCGGGTATTTATTGAGTCTCTCCACAATTTCCAAACCCTCGCCGGGACTCCGAAGCCCCAGCCGCATCTTCACCGAAAAACAACAGTCCGTCTCCTCGGTGACCAACTTCACCACGTCCTCCACCCACGCGGGATGCGGCATGATGCCGCAACCGCGCTGCTTGCGCACCACCTGCGCGGCGGGACAACCGATGTTCCAGTTGAACCGCTGGTAGCCCAACTTCTGTAACTCGCGGATGGTATCGACGAAGTGGGGCGGGTTGTTGCCGATAAGCTGCGGGATGGTTTCGCCGGCGGTGTTGTTCTCCGGCGCCACGTCGCGCCAGCGCCGCACAGTGAGCTGCGCCGCCGAACCCACCTGCAGAAAAGGAGTAACCGCCACA
>JAEEGH010003345.1_pt1 | contig 42279 bp, 34 predicted proteins | sample 9134181 | NCBI WGS metagenome assembly JAEEGH01 (sample SAMN16246544, study PRJNA631951) | gut metagenome | biome: gut microbiome; feature: rumen; material: DP-attached | host: Bos | place: Iran: Karaj | collected 2018-10 | reverse complement strand
TCCGTATCTCAGATAGATCTTGTTGCTTCCCAAAGCATAGGTAAAACCCGTTATGTAATTTACCTTGCTGCATTTATATACCTCGCGGGTCTTACCTGACGGAATATCATACTCATATAAAACAGGAGCATCATCTATAGTTTTAACAAACAGGACTTTGCTTTTATCACCGTTCAATACGATCAGTTCATTGAAGTTTCTTTCCGGCTGTTTTCCAATGTCAGTTGCAACAGTTTTAATTTCTCCTGTTTGCTTATCATATATATTCAGATCATTTCCGCTCATATACACAAAGAGATTACCCGTATCCCTTACAAAATGAGGATTTTTTATGTCATAGCGGGCTGTATTCTCCAGCTTTTCCGTTTTGTAGTCATAGGTAAAGACAACAAGTGTATCATCAGCTTGATTCAATGCATAAACGTACACTTTGCCGTTTTCATACCAGGCATTAAGTCCGTACATCTTCTGTTCTTCATATTTGAAATCGTAAAGCATGTCTTTGCCGATATTAGTTATTGCGCCGGTTTCCAAGCTATAGATTTGTACGGTCGTCCTTGATGCTATGAGAAGCTTATCATCGGGATCGTATTGCCAATAGCCTGCGCCACCTTTATCCAAAAGCTTTTTCTGCCCGGCAGAATTGACCTCAGTTATGTTTTTCCCAATTTGCAGCATTACTCTATCATCAGAGTCCTTTTTTACTCCGCATCCGCTGATCAGAAAAGAAACTACTAAAGCTCCTATGAGAAGAGCCCTGGTCTTTATCCCGTTTAACATATTCAGTATCCCTCTCTAACATGGCTTATTCTTTTTTGTTTATGCAAGTGTAATTTTACACCATTTTAGTATTTTTGCAAGTAGCACTAAGATACGCGGCTTTTCATCTTGATGGCTCACTGGAGGCTCGAACTCCAGACCCCTTGATTAAAAGCCGGCCCTCCCGCCACTCGCAGCTCTACAAACTTCTTCGAAATCGCCTTATTTTATTGGGCTTTCCGGGTTTCATTGCTTCACAACTCTTCGCAAAAAATCATAGGTTTTCGAGCTTAGTGGCTACATTTTGTCTACATTCTTTCGCCGTCAGGTCTGAAAACTCGACAGTTCTTTGCCATTGAATAATTATTCAAATTGGTTCTCAGAGGCTCCTGTTGAATAAAAATACATTTTGTAAAATATTTAGCCATTACCGTTTATTAGCTGTATTGCCACTCAACAGAAAAAGCGGGGCATTCGTATTATAATTCTAAAAAACAGAGGTGTTCATCATGGCTGTCAGAACCAAACAACATATTTGTGATGCTTTCATATCTTTATTGGAAAATGAACCTGTCAAAAAGATAACCGTTCAAAATATAGTTGATCAGTGCAATATCAACCGGAATACTTTTTACTACCATTTCGAAGACATTCCGGCTCTTATAGAATACATAGTAGAACAGAAGGCAGATGAACTCATCGCCAGGTACCCTTCAGTCGATTCCATAAATTCAGCCATGCTCGCTGTCATGGAATTTGCAGAACAGAACAGAAAGATAATCCGGCATGTCTGCAGTTCGGCAGACAGAGCTCTTTTTGAACTGCATCTGTGGCGCATATGCGAATACGTGATCACGGAATATGGGAAAGTGATCTTCAAAACTGATGCCATATCAGAAGAAGACCGCCTGATAATCCTTCATGCTTACGAAGACGAATGCTTTGGCAAAGTTATGGGATGGATCAACCGCGGCATGAAAACGGATGAGCGCGAAAGGCTCATCCGGTTTTTGGAACTCCGTTCGGGGGTTGCAGAAATGATGCTCAACAGAGCCAAAAACACCTGATATCAGATCATGCTTTCCAGTTCTCGGTGATAAGTGTCACCTTATCATTTGTAATGTTAAGCATGCCGGCTCCGATCTCCGCTTCCGTATCATCGGATGAATCATCATAAACAATGGTGCACTTGCCTTCCCTGACGGCTGTTACAAAAGGCACGTGTCCTGCAAATATTGCAAGATCACCTTCACTGCCGCGCAGATAAAGACCTGACACCGGTTTATCGATAACAGCACCCTTGGGCGTTATGACTTTAAGAGCAAAGGTTTTCATGATCACTTATTACCGCTTTTTGCAGCTTTAGCCACAGCCTCATCAATCGTTCCGACGAAGAGGAATGCTGATTCGGGAAGATCATCATGCTTACCTTCTATGATCTCACGGAAACCGCGGATAGTCTCGGACAGCGGCACATATGTACCTTCGATACCCGTAAACTTCTCGGATACGTGGAAAGGCTGTGATAAGAATCTCTGGATCTTACGTGCACGTTCTACCAGCACCTTATCCTCATCTGAAAGTTCATCAAGACCCATGATCGCGATGATGTCCATAAGTTCCATATAACGCTGAATTATGCGCTGAACTTCTTTTGCTGTCTCATAGTGTTCCATGCCAAGGACCTCAGGTGACAAAAGTCGGCTTGTGGATTCCAAAGGATCTACGGCAGGATAGATACCCTGTGACGCGATGCTTCTGGACAAAACCGTTGTAGCATCAAGATGAGCAAATGTCGTTGCAGGAGCAGGGTCGGTCAGGTCATCTGCAGGAACATATACAGCCTGAACAGACGTGATGGATCCGTTGACAGTCGAGGTGATCCTCTCCTGCAGAGCACCCATCTCATTAGCAAGTGTAGGCTGATATCCTACGGCTGAAGGCATTCTTCCGAGAAGTGCCGATACCTCTGAACCTGCCTGCGTGAATCTGAAGATATTGTCGATAAACAGAAGAACATCCTGGCCTTCGTTGTCTCTGAAATATTCAGCCATTGTAAGACCTGACAGAGCCACACGCATTCTTGCTCCCGGCGGTTCATTCATCTGACCGTACACCAAGGCGGTCTTATCAAGAACGCCTGACTGTTTCATCTCGTTGAACAGATCGTTTCCTTCACGTGTGCGCTCACCGACACCGGTAAAAACGGAAAGGCCACCGTGCTCTTTCGCGATATTGTTGATAAGTTCCATGATAAGCACGGTCTTGCCTACGCCTGCTCCTCCGAACAGACCGATCTTACCGCCTTTGGAATAAGGGCACAAAAGATCGATGACCTTGATTCCGGTATCGAGGATCTCTTTATTTGATGAAAGATTCGCATACTCGGGCGCGGGCCTGTGAATATCCCAACGGGGAGCATTTGCCGGTGCCGGCTTCAGATCTGTAGGTTCACCCAGGACATTGAATATCCTGCCCAATGTCTCACGTCCAACAGGAACACTTATGGGCTTGCCTGTATCGATCGCTTCAGAGTCTCTCTTAAGGCCGTCGGTCGAAGACATTGCGATGCATCTGGCGGTGCTGTCTCCTATATGCTGGGCTACCTCGACCACGAGGCGCCTTTCGCCTATCATGATCTCAAGAGCATTGTTGATCGGAGGCAGACATCCTTCTGCGAACCTTACGTCCACGACAGGACCCATTACCTGCGCGACCATTCCGATATTTCTGTCCATTACGAACCTCCTACTTTCCCGCACCGGCTACGATCTCAGTGATCTCCTGAGTGATCGCACCCTGACGGGCTCTGTTATATTCAAGCGTCAGATCATCGATCATTTGCTGCGCATTCTTTTTTGCGCTGTCCATCGCCATTCTTCTTGCAGCAACCTCACACGCAAAACTCTCTTTTACGAGCGCATACAGTTTGGCCGCAAAGTATTTCAATACGATGTTTTCGAACAGTTCATCAGGCGACGGTTCGAAAACGCCAGTATCAACACATCTTTCAGTTCCCCTCTCCATCGGCAGGATCCAGAAAACATCCGGCACCTGGCTGATGATAGAGACGTACCTGTTGTATACGATACCGACGCGGTCAATCCTTCCGGCAAGGAAATCCTCACAGCAAAGCTTGGCTTCAGCCTCGGCTTCCTCATATGTGTAGTATTCAGAAGACTGATATGAGGGTTCCTCATCATCTTCAAGATTCCCTTCAGGCTCAGGAGAGTATCTTGTGAAAGCTCTCTTTCCTACGGGGTGGATGTCAACATATTCCATATCTCTTACAGTCCTGAACACATTGGCATTGTACCCGCCGCAAAGACCTCTGTCCCCTGCTATTACGATAAGTCTCGTGACACATCCTTTTTGTGCAGAACCTTCTTCAGTATCTTCTTCAGCCTTAGGACGGTTAATACCAAAATAAGGACTCTTGCTGCATTCGGGACAGGCGGCAAGTCTTCTTGTCACATCGGATATTGCAGCAGAATACTCACGGCCGGCAGCCATGGCATCATACGCTCGCTTTATCTTTGATGAAGCGACAAGACCCATCGCACCCGTAAGGTGCAATGTGGAGCCGAAACTCTTGATCCTTGTCCTTAATGATTTTATATCCTTGCCCATGTCTTATTTCTTGCTCATTTTGTTAAGGACGCCTTTAAGTTCCTCTTCGTCTTCTTCAGTCCAGGAGCCCTTGCTGATCCTTACCATCCAGTCTTTATGCTCGTGATCGAGTTTCTCATAAAGCCTTGTCTGATAATTCTTGATATCGCCAAGAGCCACGTCATTGAGATAACCGTTGATAACCGCATAGATAATGCCGACCTGTCCGCCGACCGGAACAGGTGCGTTACGGTCCTGCTTCAATACTTCAACGATTCTTTCTCCCAAATGGAGTCTTGCTCTGGTATCAGCATCGAGATCTGATCCGAACTGCGCGAAAGCCTGAAGCTCCCTGTACTGCGAATAAAGGAGCTTTAATTCGCCGGATACTTTCTTCATGGCTTTTACCTGTGCCGAACCTCCGACTCTGGATACTGAGATACCCGGGTTTATAGCCGGAATGATACCGTTGTGGAACATCTCGGTCTCAAGGAAGATCTGTCCGTCAGTGATCGAGATGACGTTTGTCGGAATGTATGCAGATACATCGCCTGCCTGTGTCTCAACGATAGGAAGCGCTGTGATCGAACCGCCTCCGAACTCGGGAGATACGCATGCTGCACGTTCAAGGAGTCTTGAATGCAGATAGAATACGTCACCCGGATAAGCTTCTCTTCCCGGAGGTCTCCTGATAAGAAGTGACAGGGCTCTGTATGCTACAGCATGCTTGGAAAGGTCATCATAAATGATGAGGACATCCTTGCCCTTTTCTCTGAAATACTCTGCCATTGCGCATCCTGAATAAGGCGCAATGTACTGGACAGGTGCACTCTCGGCAGCTGTTGCCGATACTACGATCGTATATGACATAGCGCCTTCTCTTACGAGGTCAGAAACTAAAGATACGATTGAAGTTGCCTTCTGTCCTATAGCAACATAGATGCAGATAACATCCTTGTCTTTCTGGTTGATGATTGTATCTATTGCGATCTCGGTCTTACCTGTCTGACGGTCGCCGATGATAAGCTCACGCTGACCTCTTCCGATAGGCGTAAGAGCATCGATCGCTGTAATACCGGTCATAAGGGGCTTATTGACCGGTGATCTGTCAACGATGCCGGGAGCCGGAGACTCGATGGGTCTGGTCTCCGTATATCTGATAAGACCTTTGCCGTCGATCGGCCTTCCGAGAGGATCAACGACTCTTCCGAGCATACCGTTGCCTACAGGCACGGATACCGTTGTCATTGTTCTCTTACAGGACATTCCCTCACAGATGGTATCTTCACCTGTAAGAAGGACTACGCCGACCTTGGTCTTCTCGAGATTCATCGCGATGCCGGTGGCACCGGATGAGAAAGAGATAAGCTCAGAGAGCATACAGTGCCTGAGGCCTGATACCTGGGCAACTCCGTCGCTTATAGCAGATACTGTACCTACTTCGTCGACGAGATCATTGACCTTGAAGCTCTCCTCTACACGCTTATTGAAATCATCTTCATTAAGATTCCATACTTCAGCACTGTCGATGCTGGATGCAGGAGTCTCAGTGAACTTGGAAAGTGCCGCTTCGAGGTCGCGTCTGACCTCTTCCTTGGAGAACTCGGTGGAACCGGTCTTATCCAAGGAACTGATGGCACGGGTACGCTTCATGAAGTTGTTGATCCTGCCAAGCTGTCCGCCTACAGAATAGTCATAGCGGTTGCCGTGGAAGTAGATGACAAAGCCTCCGATAAGCTCGGGCTTGACTTCAATGGACAGCCTGTAATCGGCTATCTCATTGACTTCCGCGAACTTCGCGGTCATTACCTTGAGCTTATCTTCAGGGATATCACCCGCAGTCTCTACACGAAGGAGCGGACCCTTAGACTTGGACTTCTTGTCCTTGTTTGATACGGGCTCACTCACTCTTCTTCACCTCTGCTTCGATTACTTCATCGGTGTACTTGGCTGCAGATGCCTCAAGGGTGCTCTGGTCAACAGCATCACCCAGTACTTTACGGGCGATCTGTACAGCAAGATCCGTGAGATCATCCTTCATCTCTTCAAGGGCAACGCGCTTCATCCTTGCAACATCTTCTTCGGCACGAAGAAGGATCTCGGATGCATCATCATTTGCCTTCTTGATTATGAGTTCAGACTGCTTGTTTGCAGTATCCTGAGCTTCTTCCAGTATCTCGGAAGCCTTCTTACGTGCGTCGTCAACGGTCTGCTTGGACATTGCCACAACGCCCTCTGCCTCTTCCTTTGACTTGGCTACGGCATCGAGCTCTCCGTTAAGTGCCTCTTCCCTGTTGTGGATCATCTTTACGATAGGCTTGAAGATGAACTTCTTGATGACTATATACGCAACAAGGACGTTGACTGCGGTAAGCAGTGCAGTTACTGCATATCCCGCGAACTGATCAGGCGAGAAGAGAGATGACTCAGCAGCGACCTCTTCAGCCTCAAACAGCAGATTTATTGCTTCAAAATACATAATTTCTTTTCCTCAAGTATCAGAATGTAAAGATCAAAAGGAGTGCTACGACCAGTGAATAGATACAAAGTGATTCAATGAATACGATGGCCATGAGCATGAGTGTCTGGATCTTGGAGAAGATCTCAGGCTGCCTTGCTCCGGATTCGAGAGCTTTGCCTGCGAGATTACCCATTGCAAGTGATGAACCGAGCGCACCGAGACCGATTGCGATACCTGCACCCAAAGCTGCCATAGCCTTAGGATCAACAGGTGCTGCTTCAGCCGCAGCAAGTATTACGGGCATGATGCTCAAAACCAGATTTGTCATATATTTTTCCTCCTAAAATTAAAACCTTATCAAGCGACTGCATCTGCAGTAACAGTCTTTGCTTTCTTCTTGGATTTCTTCTCTTTCTTCTTCTTTGCAAATTCTTCAGGATGCTCCTTATACTCATGTCCGACCTCAACGATCTCGCCGATATAGGACATCGTAAGATAAGCGAATATGATCGCCTGAAGGATGCCGTCCGCTAAGTCGAACCAGAGTCCGAACAGACCGGGAACGATGATGGGCGCAACGATGGACAGGAATTCCATGAATACGAAAGCGCCGAAGACATTACCAAAAAGTCTGAGTGCGAGCGACATCGGCTTGATAACAAAATCAAGGATCTTGAACGGAAGCAGTCCTGCCATGGGCTGGGTCATGTATACCCAGAATCCCTTAAACCCAATGAACCTGATCGATGTAGCGATAACGAAGATGATCGCGATGACTGCCATTGCAGCAGGGAAAGCGATGTTCTTTGCCGGCGGGGATATCTTAAGGAATGAGATAATGTTGCATCCGCCGATAACGATACCGAATGTACCGATCATGGGAAGGACCTTCTCGGCCTCGTCCCTGTTCATTCCGAAATCCATTGCAGTCTTAATGATAAGCTCCGTAAGCAGCCAGAGAACAGTCTGCTTACCCTTGGGTCTTATGGTATCCTTACCAACCATGCATCTGAACAGTATGATCATGGCGATGACCGCGATCCAAGTAACGATGATCGCATCAGTAAGAACTACAGGTATGCTCTGGATATCAAAGAAGGTGTGCTGCCACTGCAGTATGCCGTGGTTGATCTCCTCTCCTATATCGCCGATCTGGAATCGTTCTGCGAGTTGTCTGAGGAATGATTCCCAGAACTCGGCAAACCAATTGCCGCCGGCTAGTTGAATAGCAATCATAACTCTCCTCCTTATACCCGTACATTTTACTCTTATATTAGAAGAAAAGAACAGACAAATTACAAAAAACGTCTAATTAAATTGATAAGCCGGCCCAGAAGAGCCGGCTCCGATGTCTAAAGTTTGTATTTCTTTAAGCCTTGAAGTGCTCTTCTTCAAGCTTTGTAAGGTCTCCTACCCTCTCTGCGTGTCTTCCGCCGAGGAACTCCTCTTCGAAGAAAGCATCAACCATACCGAGTGCCACACCCTTACCTACGACTCTGGCACCGAAAGCAAGAACATTGGCATCATTATGCTGACGGCTCATCCTTGCCATGAACTCATTGCTGCAGAGGCCGCATCTTATTCCCTTGTACTTGTTTACGACAAGAGAGATGCCGATGCCCGTGCCGCAGATGGCTATTCCGCGGTCAGCTCTGCCGCTCAAGACATCTTCTGCGATCTTCTTGCCGGCTTCGACATAGGAATAAGCGTCGGTTCCGTTGGTCGCACCGCCGTCCAGGACTTCAAAGCCCTTCTCCTTAAGATGTGCTATTACCTGCTGCCTTAAGTCATAACCTGCGTGGTCAGATGCTATGGATACTATCATTGTGTTACCTCCGGATGATCAGATATCGTGATGTATGTGTTTGAATGTTCTCGCGCCCGATGCGTAGTCGCCTACGATGTTGCCCGAGCCGTAGATCTTGTACTTATAGGATACGAGTCCTTCAAGGCCGACAGGTCCCCTGGCATGTATCTTTGATGTGGATACGCCGACCTCAGCGCCGAAGCCGTATCTGAAGCCGTCTGCAAATCTTGTTGAGCAGTTAACGAGAACGCTTCCCGAATCAACCGCGAGCATGAACTTCTCTGCGGCTTCCTTATCTTCGGTAATGATCGCATCGGTATGACCCGAGCCGTATCTGTTAATGTGCTCCACGGCTTCATCAAGACCTGATACGACCTTGACGGAGCACTTCATGTCGAGATATTCGTGATGCCACTCCTCAGCGGGCAGTGCTCCGAACTTCTCCTGCATGAATTCATCACCGTAAAGCTCTACGCCTGCATTCCTGAGGGTATCAACGAGCTGTACGAGAAGTGTATCTTCAAGTTCTCTGTCTACAAGGAACGTCTCTGTGGCATTGCAGACCGAGACATACTGCGTCTTGGCATCGACTGCGACCTTGAGAGCCTTCGCAGGATCGGCATCCTTATGGATGTATGTATGGCAGACGCCGTCGGCATGACCTAATACGGCAATGGACGTATTCTGCATTATGTACTGCACGAAAGCATTGGAACCGCGGGGAATGATGAGATCCAGATACTCATCGAGCTTCAGCATCTCACTGATCTCGCCGCGGGTTGTCATGAGATTCAGCCATCCCTCGGGAAGTCCGGACTCAACACCGGCCTTGTAGATGATATCAGCAAGGATCTTATTGCTGTTCGCCGCTTCGGATCCGCCCTTAAGGAAAACTGCATTGCCGCTCTTGAGACACAGGGATGCGATCTGCACCAGCGCATCAGGCCTGCTCTCGAAAATAACACCTATAACACCTATAGGGCACGTTACACGGTAAAGTTCGAATCCGTCATCAAGCGTTGTATGGAGCTTTACCTTACCGACCGGATCTTCAAGCGTGATAAGGCTCTTGATGCCTTCAACGGAATCCCTGAGCTTCTCATCCTGGAACTTGAGCCTCTTGATAATAGGCTTCTCAAGTCTTGCGTCTTCCGCAGCCTGAAGGTCAGCCGAATTAGCTTCGAAGATGGAATCCTTATTTGCTTCGAGTGCGGCAGCGATCGCTTCCAGCGCCTTATTCTTAAGATCGCTTGGCAGAGTGGCCAGCTTGAATGATGCTTGCTTTGCTGTTGCGGCCTTCTCTATTAGTTCTGACATAGGCGCCTCCCCTTATAAATTTATGAGATTATAGCATATTAAATTCGTGTCGGTGAGAGTTCGGAATGTTCATAATGTTCAAAACTCTGTTGATAACTCAAAAACAAGCATTTTGCATTTTAATGTCCCTCAAACGCCTTAATATCAACGATTTGCATTTTATGTCGGTTTCTTGACAAAACGGTTAAGGCGTGTTTACAGTTTTCGCGAAGCCCTTTATTTTAGGCATTCTCAAGGATTTGTTACATATGTTCGTTTTCATGTGTCCACCGTACAAGGACAGGCAAAAACATAAAAAAGTACTTGACAAGATAATTTAAGACTTTTTGAGAACTACTGCTTTTGGATTTAGTATATAATCTCTGCATGAAGATAATCATTACCACTCTTTTTGGTCTGGAGACCCCTACAAGAGAAGATCTTGAAGCAATCGGATACGAGCGTTCGAGGATAAGTGTCTCGGACGGTGTAGTCACTCTTGAATGCGATGATACTTCATGGGCATTGGATGTTGCCCATGTGAATATGAACGTCAGACGCGGCGAGCGTGTCTTCTTTGTTGCAGGAGAGTTCGATGCCGAAGATTTCGACAGTTTTTTCGACGGATGCCGTGATCTTCCCTGGAATGACTTTATCCCCGAGGGGTATGCTTTCGTTATCAACGGATTCTCCAGGAAGTCCAAGCTCTACGGCGTTCCTGCGCTGCAGTCCCTGTCTAAGAAGGCTGTTGTCAGGAGCATACTGTCATCCAGAGGCGTCAAGGAGGATTCCATTCTCTACGAAGATTCTGCCAAAGGAACCGTAAGGATCCAGTTCGGCATAGTTAATGACCATTGCCGTATGATGATCGATACCACCGGTGACGGTCTGCATAAGCGCGGCTACCGTCCCCTTACGCACGAAGCGCCAATCAAAGAGACTCTGGGAGCAGGCATGGTATCCCTTGCTCATTATGAGCCCTTCAAATACGAAGCTCTCTATGACCCCTTCTGCGGATCGGGTACCATCGTCATCGAAGCTGCTCAGATGGCTCTCGGCATCGCCCCCGGCAAGCAGAGACACTTTGCATATGAGGCTCTGCCCTACATCGGCCCTGAGATGCGCAGGAGAGCCCTTGAAGAGGCTGTTGAAGGTGAAGACCTCTCTCCGCTTGATGACTGCTTCTTCTATGGTTCTGATATAGACAGACGTGCGGTGGAATCCGCAAGAAAGAATGCCCGGGCGGCAGGCGTCGCTGACTTTGTTAAGTTCGATGTGGCGGATTGCCGTGATATGACACCCGAGAAGCTTGCTTCCAAGACAGACTTTGACCGTCAGCTTATTCTGACCAATCCTCCTTACGGCGGAAGACTAATGACGCCTGAGGAAGCAGATGACATCTACCGCATGATCGCAAGGACTTACCTTACCGGGTCAGGCAAGTGCAGACGCGGCGTAAGACTGTCTGTCATCACTCCGGAATCGACATTCGAGGATGCGACGGGATTCAGGGCAGATAAGCGCGTTAAGCTCTATAACGGCAATATCCTCTGCCATCTCAACAATTACTTCAAGCTGGATCCCAAAGCATGACAATCCGTAAGATCGAATATTTCTCTCTGTCTAAGATCGCTGACTCAGGTCAGGCGTTCCGGATAAAGATGCTCGATGATACCCACTGCGAGCTTGTGGCTTACGGCAGATATCTTCAGATAGCGGATATCGGAGACGGAAGCTATGCATTCTCATGCAGTGAAAAGGAATTCGACAGCATCTGGTTCAGATACTTCGACCTCGGAAGGGATTATTCCGCCATCGAGAAGTCTATCGACCCTGAAGACAGCTATCTCATGGCGGCTGCAGACTTCGGCCGCGGAATAAGGATACTGAAGCAGGATATTTTTGAGACGGTTATCAGCTACATCATCTCCCAGAGACGATCGATCCCATCGATAACAACCTCTGTAGAGAGGATATCCGAGCTCTGCGGAAGGACAATACCGGCTCCGGTATTAAGCGATCCGTTCATTAAGCCGTCGAAGAATGTCTTCCACGCCTTCCCTGCGCCCTCTGAACTCGCTTCCCTGCCCTTTGACAGGCTTCAGGACACCGGGGTAGGTTATCGTGCTCCATACATAGCGCAGGCCGCTGCGGGTTTTGCAGACGGCATGCTTGATCCCTCCTCACTTGAACAGCTGTCAGACGATGAGCTGTATAAGGCTCTGATGGCCATGTATGGCGTCGGAACGAAGGTGGCGAACTGCGTGATGCTCTTCGCTTTCGCAAGAACAGGAAGATTCCCTGTGGATGTGTGGATACAAAGGATCATGGACAGGTATTACGGCGGATCGTTCGATACCTCCCCCTACCCTGATACTGCAGGCATCATGCAGCAGTTCATGTTCTTCTACGAGAGACGAAGGAACGATATGTAACTTCTCAAAACAAAAACCCTGCGATCTGATGATCACAGGGTTTTTTATTGGTGCGGCCGACGAGACTTGAACTCGTATGGGGTTAACCACACGCCCCTCAAACGTGCGCGTCTGCCAGTTCCGCCACGGCCGCATTTGCTTTAGGCTTGATAATTATACTTTTATGAATATGGTGTGTCAAGGCATTTTTTAATAAAGAAGAAAGGTTGCCATTTCTGACAACCTTCCCTCTACTATAAATCACCCCTGTAGTGAATTATCGTGCTTCTTTTTTGGTCTTTACCGCTACTGTTCCCATTGTAGCTGCTGCAGCAACGAGCAGTACGATGGTAGCGATATCAGTCATTGCCATGGAATCACCTGTAGCAGGGATCTGGCGGCTGGACATACCGACAACGGAAGCCTTCTCTACTGCTTCGTTGAGGTTCTCTACAGTCGTGGGAGGTACTCTGCTTGCACCGGCAACGAGTGTTGAAGGACCTGTGTATGCCTCATCGAAAGCAGTAACATAAGTTCCAATTATCTCGACATCAGTGTTGCTGCTTGTCTTTGTTACGACGCCGCCGCTGACAGTGAATGTTGTTGTTGTGATAACAGCATATCCGTCAGGTGCGACAACTTCTTCGAGAGTATAGGTACCGTCAGGAAGATCTACTTCAAATACAGTATCAGAAGTGTTCCAAGTGATCATGCTTGTTGTTCTGATTACAGAATCGCCGCCTGTGTAGCTTACGCCGGAGAGGTCGATGCTGAGGTTTGTTGTTGTGATCTTCATTGTAGCGCCAACCAGCTCAGTGCCGAGGTTAGTCATGGACTGCTTGCTGAATGCAACGCTTGTTGTTGTTCCAGATGTGGAGTAAGTAGGATCAGCCTCATCGACCATAACGATCGGAGAACCCTGAACATTAGTAGCTGTATTAATAACATTGCCGTTATCAGAGATCTCAAAGACGATGGACTCAGCTCTCAGGTAAGCAACAGGTGTTACTGTCTCCTTGAGTTCATACTTACCAGCCTCAAGACCGAATACGATGGAATTCGTCAGTTCCTGAGTCTGGAAGGAGATGGACTTAAGGTCAGATGACAGAACTACATTAACTGTTGCTCCGTTCTGAGTAACGTATACGTTAGACAGATCCTTACCGTCAAGGCTTGTGATGGTAAGAGTAGCATCTGCGATCTCGTTACCTGCGATATCCTGCTTGCTGATCTCTACTCCAACAGTATTCGTTGTTGTTGTGGTGGAAGGCTGTGTAAGAGCCTCATCGAATGCTGTTACGTAGCAGCCGGAAGCATTGTTCTCAACCTTAACATCAGTATTGCTTGTTGTCTTGCTGATGTTGCCGCCGGAGATGGTGAACTGTGTTGTTGTGATCACATCATAACCGTCAGGTGCAACAGTCTCTTCGAGTGTATATGTACCATCAGGGAGATCCTCGATAACGAAAGGTGTATTACCTGATGTCCAGGAGATCGTCTTTGCTGTCTGAGTTACAGGAGCACCAACCTTACCGCCGGATACCTTGAGGTAACGGAGTGAGGAATTGGATACTGCAGTAAGGATCATCTTAGCACCATCAAGCTCTGCGCCTGTTGTGCCTGTCATATCCTGCTTGCTGATGGTAAGTGTTGTTGTAACAGGTGTTACGGGAGATGTTGTCGTTACAGGTGTAGTTGTAACAACAGGAGCTGATGTCGTAACTGCAGGTGTTGATGTTACAACGGGTGTGGTTGTAACCACAGGTGTCGATGTTACAACGGGTGTGGTTGTAACCACAGGTGTTGATGTTACAACAGGTGTGGTTGTAACCACAGGTGTCGATGTTACAACGGGTGTGGAAGTAACAACAGGTGTTGATGTAACAACGGGGGTGGTTGTAACCACAGGTGTTGATGTAACAATGGGGGTGGTTGTAACTACCGGTGTACCTGTTGCAGCAGGCGTATCTGTAGCAGCCGGTGTATTTGTTGCAGCAGGCGTATCTGTTGCTGCAGGCGTATCTGTTGCTGCAGGTGTATCTGTTGCTGCAGGTGTATCTGTTGCTGCAGGTGTATCTGTTGCTGCAGGCGTATCTGTTGCTGCAGGCGTATCTGTTGCTGCAGGCGTATCTGTTGCTGCAGGCGTATCTGTTGCTGCAGGTGTATCTGTTGCTGCAGGTGTATCTGTTGCTGCAGGTGTATCTGTTGCTGCAGGTGTATCTGTTGCTGCAGGTGTATCTGTTGCTGCAGGTGTATCTGTTGCTGCAGGTGTATCCGTAGGTTCTACAGGTGCATCTGTAGGTGTAACAGTAAACTTATTAGGATTTACAGGTGAACCCTGGAAAGGATTCTGGTGGATCTCGCATCCGTCATTGGATACATATGCAGCAAATACGGAACCGTTGTGAGACTGTCCGATGTGTACTGTACCGCTGGGTGCAAGAACAACACCCATTGCATCCTGAATGAAAGTAACAGATCCGGAATAATCAGGTCCGAGATTCCAGAGGATCTTACCGCCGTTAGGGCCATATCCGTCATATCCCTGACCGTCGATCAGCATTGAGTGATTGAAAGTAACATTATCGCCTGCATTCTTTACATTGATAACAAGAGAATAATCTGTTGTGCCGTTGCCAACGATGCTGATCGTCTTCTCAGACAGTTCAGAAGCATCAATGTTTACATAGTTAAGACCGGGCTGGCATACGATAGAGATCGTGCTTGCATCGATAGTAAGCTGAACTGTGTCTGCCTGGTTGTAAGCTGTTGAGGAATAAGACTTCAGAGCATTGAATGCCTGATCGAAGTCAATTGTGAAAGTAGAATTCTTTACATTAGTGATCTTGGAAGCATCGGAAGAATTGAGGATGTCAGTAACCTGATTGAAGTCCTTGGTTACTCCGCCGTATGAGAGTCTGACACCATTTCCGTTATTTACTGAAGGATCGTTTGTAACGATAGTAACGTCATCAGGAAGGATAAGAGCATCTGCACTTCTGATATTGGTAAACGTACCCGAGATGCTGCTTCCGAAGTAGTTAAGGTTATATCCTTCTATAATATACTGGGAAACATTACCGGATGCACCGATGTCCTTATTACCGAAAGTAACATTATCTGCAGCGATAAGGCCTTCCATATCACTGCTCGTGTCGTTGTAGTTCTTTGCAAATACTGCGAAAGCGTTTGCGCCTCCGAGATTATCAGCAGATGCATATTCAAAACTGCCGAGCTGGACTTTGTTGTTGTTGTCTGCCTTAACACTGAGAAGTGTTGACGGTGCGATGATCGCAAATGCTACAACTGAAGCAATTACGCCAGCCAACCTCTTTGGCAATACATAACTCATGATGACATCTTCCTCCGAAAAAACTTTCACTAATACAGGGGTGGAATACTACCGTGTAAATAATAATTTAGATTCAGGGAAATTGCAAACAAATTGCAAACAAAATGTAATCAATTTTCACTTTTCGTACACATTTTCGCTCGAAAATTGCCATATAAAATATATTAAGCCGTAAACCTGATATCAGGAATACGGCTTAATTTAATTATTTTGGTTGTACCGATCTTGTTTTTGTGTCAGATATCGGTTATCAGTTACCCATGAGGTTGAAGAGAACAACCAGTACGATGATGGCGATAATGATCGCGATCGCAACCTTGATGGGCGATATAGGCGACTTACCGGAGATCTTACCGGTCTGTCCGTTAACGACAAGATTGTAAACCTTATCCTTGAACTTGAAGTTAGCGATCCAGATAGGTGCCAGTACATATTTGAATGTGACATTGGCATAGCTTGTGGCAAAATCGACCTTGCTGATGGAGTCTGCGCGGCGCTTCTTCTTCTCCATCTGACCGATCTCGCTCTTAAGCTTCTTCCTGATCTGATCCTTAGCTGTCTCCCAGCCTTCATCAAGACCTACGGAATATCTCTCAGCCGTGAATCCTGCAACGAACTGCGGATCATAGTTACGGAGCTTGGTGAAATCAAAATCAGATACGCTCTTGATATAAGGATTTGTCGTCTTCTTACTTCCGTATACGACTTCATCATCGATGAATCTCTCATAGATTCCCTTATATGTACGGTATACAGTGTGTCTGTTGTCTCCTGAACCCTCTTCGAAGCCGAGCTTGACCGTATAAGGAGATGTTGTCTGTGAATCGTATGTCCAGTAAGGCAGATACATTCCGTTGAAGTTCTTGGCTTCGCAGCTCTTCTTAGCTTCATTGGGTGCAAAGAGCTTGCCCTTCATCCACTTCTTGAAGAGAGCTTCTGCCTTCTCCTTGGAGATCTCGAAAGGAACAACTCCGCCGGGAGCCATGACGTTCTCATCCTTATCAAGCGGCATGACTGCAGTAGATCCGCAGAAGGGGCAGCAAAGAGCCGTATCTACATCATCAACGACTGTCTCTGCACCGCAGTTCTTACATACAACGGACTTCTTGACGGAACCCCAGTCAACACTTGCTCTGTTCTTAGCCGTAGCAAAATCGAGTTCCTCGATCTCCTTCGTATTATCCTCAGGCTTGGGTAGTTCTCTTGAATAGCCGCAGAACGGGCATGTCATCGAGAGTGTCTCAGGATCGTAAACAACTGTAGCTCCGCAACCCGGACACTTCTTATCGGTTACTTCCTCGGTAATCGCCTCTTCCACTTCGTTGCCTTCAGCATCAATGTGAGTACTGGGCTTATAAGTATCCTCTGACATATAATCACCCTCCATAAAATAAACTGTATTTAGTTTAGCATGAAATATTAAATTTTACTTATATATTTAACAAAAGAAACTCCGTAAGGTTCAAGATTGAACTTTACCTCTTCTCCGGAAGCCTCGATCAGGCAGCCTGTAACTGCGTCTTCAAAAGGTGCTGTCACATCTGCTGTTATTCCCGAGATGCTCTCACCTAACCTGACGCCTGCGCTGCCCGCCGAACGGTTAAGGGCAAATACGATCTTCTGCGCTCCCTTGCCTTCCTTGCCGAAGTAGTCCCTGCCCTCAGTCAGGTATCTCTCGAGAATGATCACGTCGCCCTGTGCATAGAGCGTACGGTAGAAGCCGGTCCTGAGGCATGTGTTTTCGCGCCTGAGCCCGGATATGTCCCTTACAAATGTAAGGTTCTCGCGCTGCGCGCCGGTAATATCATTCCACGGGTATGTCCTTCTGTTGAAGGGATCCTTGTAGCCCTGCATGAGTATCTCGTCACCGTAGTAGACACAGCTTGCTCCGACATAAGCAGTCTGGAACGCATAAGCCATACGGCTCAGGCTGGCGCATCTGGCATAATCCTGCTCCGATACGGAAGTCTTCTTCTGAACCTCACGGTCATCGGTATCAGGCGCACCGCCAAGCATGGTCATGATCCTGGGAACGTCGTGCGACGATACGAGATTCATGATGCAGTAATAAGCCTCGGCAGGATACCTCTCACGGAAACCTTCAAGCCTTGTATCAGCGATCTCCGCACTTATGTATCCGCAGAGGAAATCCAGCAAGACATGCCGGAAAGTGTAGCCCATGACCGAGTCGTGGGTATTGCCGAGCATGAAGTCTCTGTAGGAGCCGTAGCTGCACTTATTAGAAGCATCTTCCCAGACTTCACCGACGAGCATTCCCTGCCCTTCTGTCTTTTCCTTGATGGTCGATCTCATCTGTCTTATGAAGCTGTCTGGCAGCTCATCCGATACATCAAGTCTGATGCCGTCAGCACCCCTTGATGTCCATGTGTCTACAACTCCGTCCTTGCCGAAGATGAATCTCCTGTAGGACAGATCGTCTTCATTGACATTGGGAAGATCCGGGAATCCCCACCAGCAATCATAACAGATCTCTCCCTTGTCATCGCGGAAGATGTTATACCAGGAGCGGTACCTGCTCTCACAGCCCTCTGCAAATGACTTATAGGCACCTGTGCCCTCATATCTGTCAAACTTGTTGAAATACTTGGAATCTGCGCCGGTATGGCTGAACACTCCGTCTAATATGATCTTAATGCCCAGTTCCTTTGCCTTGGCAGCAAATTCATCAAACGCAGCATTGCCGCCCAGTATCGGATCGACACTCAGGTAATCAGCCGTGTCATATCTGTGCGATGACCTCGCCTCAAAGATGGGATTCAGATAGATGATATCTATTCCAAGGCTCTTGATGTAACCGAGCTTCTCGGTAATTCCCCTTAGCGAGCCGCCGTAGAAATCACAAGCGAGATAACCTGTCTCGGGTTTGCCGTAGATATCGACATCTTCTCCCCAGTCCTCATGGTATATGCGCTCCGTTCTGGGTGAAGCGGAGATCATCCGCGTGAAGCTGAAGTTCCTGTCCCTGGCAAACCTGTCCGGGAAGATCTGGTAGATCATCGATCCCTTCATGCAGTCAGGCGTGCGGAAGTCCTTGTTATATACGGTTATCTGGAATGCATAAGGATACTTATCCTCATCGGCGCCCACTCTCGGCGGACAGTCATAGATGCATCCCTCACCGTCCCTGGTATCCCAGCCTGCGCCGTAGAACAGCGTACTGCCGTTGTCGCTAAACCTGAACCAGTAGAACAGTATTGAAGACTCATGCGGCAGTCTCAGTTCCACATGGTACCTGTTGGAACTTGCCAGCCTGTGCATGGGTTCTTCATGGTATGAGAACTTATACAGGCCGTATGTATAGCACAAAGTCACATTAGAAGCCGATTCAGGAGCGTCAAAGAACAGGTCGACATTGGATTCAGTCGGTCTTGCTCCGAACGGTGTCCTGTAATCAGGCAAACGCGATGCATGTCTGCACCGCGCCTGAATGTTGTCTCTTATGCCTGATCCGGAAGACATTAAGCTTTCTTATCCTCCGGCTTATCGGCAGGTTTCTTTGCCGTCTTCTTTGCTGCAGGCTTCTTGGTATCAGCCTTCTTGGCAGCAGGCTTGGAGGCCTTCTTCTTGGGAGCGGCTTCCTTCGGGGCTTCTGCCTTCTCAGGCTTCTTCGCCTCTTCTGCTTTCTTCTCTTCCTTGGCGGGAGCAGGTGCCTCTGCAGGCTTGAGCTCGATTCCGCAGATAAGGGAGAACAGTCCTGCGTATTCGGCAGCACTCTTCTTCCAGGAATAGTCGCCCTTCATGCCCGTCTCGATGAGGCGGTTCCAAATATCCTTGTGGTGACGGTATATGTCAGCCGCATACTTGGTAACGAAGAGCAGCTCGTGCGCATTGATGTTAGCGAAAGAGAATCCGTTGCCCTCGCCGGTGTACTCGTTATAAGGCGTTACAGTATCCTTAAGACCGCCCGTCTCTCTTACGACAGGAACAGTACCATACGCCATCGATACGAGCTGGGACAGTCCGCAAGGCTCGAAGATACTCGGCATCAGGAAGATATCCGCACCTGCATAGATCGTATGAGCGAGAGCGCCGTCGAAATCGATGCATGCGCACATCTTGCCGCGGTTACGGTTCGCAATATCCTCAAGAGCTCTCTCATAGTACGGATCGCCCGTACCAAGGATTACTACCTGCATACCGTCATAGAGCATCTCTTCAACAACGTAGAGAAGGAGATCCAATCCCTTCTGATCGACCAGTCTCGAGATCATGGCACACAGAGGCGCACCGGGATTGACTTCGAGCTGGAGCTGCTCCTGAAGTGACTTCTTGCAGACAGCCTTACCCTTCTCGTAATTCTTGATCGAATACTTCATGGGGATCTTGTCATCTGTGGAAGGATCGTACTCGAGATCGTTCATTCCGTTCAGGATGCCCGATACCTTGTAAGCATACTTCTGGAGCGTATAGTTCAGACCTTCGCCGTAGTAGTCGGTCATGATCTCATAAGCATATGTCGGAGATACCGTCGTTACGGAATTCGAGAATACGATGCCGGCCTTCATGAAGTTGATGGCCTTGTCCTTGATGCAGAAATCCTCGCGGATATACTCATCGGGCAGATCGAGCATCTCACGTACGACGTCAGTTGAATGAACGCCCTGATACTTGAGGTTGTGGATCGTATACACGGTCTGTACGTTCGTGTGATATCCGTTCCTCTTGTAGTGACAGTCGAGGAGCATGGGCATCATGCCTGTCTGCCAGTCGTGGCAGTGGAGCACATTAGGCTCAAAGCTCATGAAGTCGCCCATGAAGTCGAGAACGGCACGCTGGAAGAAGCAGTATCTCTCGATATCGAACACATAATCAACATAGATCTGATCGAAGTTGAAATAGTATTCGTTGTCCACAAAATAGAAGGTAACGCCATTCTGTTCAAGTGAGAACAGTCCCGCATAGAGTGAACGCCATCCCATGTGGACCATCTTCCATCCGAGGAAGCGGAGCTGGTCGCTGTACTTGACCTTGATCTTCTTGTACAGAGGCAGTATTACTCTCGCATCCACACCCTGTCTGTTGAGTTCGACCGGAAGGCTTCCCACAACATCAGCAAGTCCGCCGACCTTAACGAAGGGGCTGCATTCCGAAGTTGCCATTAATACTCTGATAGATTTTTCCATGATCAGATACCTGCTCCTTTTCCGATTACGACCGGATAGTCGGGATGACCGACAAGTTTGACACCGGGTCTTACGAACGCATTCTTGTCAAGGATGACATTCTCGAGATGGCAATTCTCCGAGATGTGAACGTCCTGCATGATAACGCAGTTCTTGACCGTTGTATTCTTTGCTATTGTAACACTTCTGAATATGACTGACTCCTCGACCTTACCGTAGATGCGGCAACCGTCTGATACGATAGAATCGCTCATGTCGGCGTTGTCGAAGTAAAGCGTAGGAGCTTCGTCCTTAACTTTTGTATATACGGGGTTGCCGCTCCAGAACAGGTTGTTCCTGACGGAATCCGTAAGAAGTGACATCGAAGAATTGAAGTATGACTGTACGCTGTTGATCCTGAGTGCCACGCCCGAATACTCGAAGCCGTAGACCTTGAGCTCGTCGAACATCTTAACGATGGAGTGGATACCGAAGTGTGTGGTACCGTGTGCCATCTGCTTTGCGATGATGTCGATGAGAAGATCTCTTCTCAGGCAGAGGATGCCGAGAGAGCACTTGGAAGAAGCTGCTTTCGGCGGGTTGAAGAGCATGTCCCTTACAAAGCCGTCCTCATCGATGTCGAGGATGTAGGAAGGGTTGCCGTATTTGGTTCCGTCACGGTTGTACATTACGGAGATGTCAGCACCTGCTGCCTCATGTGACCTGATGAAATCATCGAAAGTCGTATTGAGGATTATGTTGGAACCTGCAACGATGACGTATGTCGAACGTGACTGTCTGAGGAAGTCCATGACGCCCGTGAGCTCCTCGTCGGAGATCGTGCTGGATGCCTCGGAATTTACGTAAGGCGGCAGGATATGAAGACCGTCGTTCTTTCTGTCGAGTGACCAAGCAGCACCGGTACCTGTATGGTCCATAAGCGACTTGTACTTGTTGTAAGTAAGGAGACCCACGTTCTTGATACCGGAGTTGACCATGTCAGAGAGCATGAAGTCGATGATCCTGTATCTTCCTCCAAACGGCATAGCCGAGAGCGCTCTGGGGGTGGAGAGTTCTCCGAGTGATATCTTTTTGTTGTCGGCCAGGATGAGGCCCATTGCATTATTAAACATAGTATCTAATCTCCTTTTCCTCAGACTCTGAATGTGCTCTCGATTACGGAATCAGCTTCCGCAACTTCGACATCACTGTCCACCATACTGTTCTGACAGATCTTCGCGCCGTCCTTGATCTTCAGGCCGCGCTCGAAAACGCAGATCCCTTCAGAGCAGAGCTTCTTGTTCGTGTAAGGGCCTTCGCCGGTAACGAAGCTTCCGGCCTCGACGTTCTTGCCGATGATCGTACCGAAATCAACGATGCAGCGCTCGATGTGTGCACCTTCGCCGACGACAACGCCCGGCATGAGTACGCAGTCCTTAACAACTGCTCCCTTCTCGACGATAACGGATTCAGAGAGAACGGAATGCTCAACATCACCGAAGATGCGGCAGCCGTCGGTAAGAGCGGAGTTCCTTACTTTCGCGCCGGATCCGATGAAGTGTGAAGGCTTGACCGGGTTCCTCGAGAAGATCTTCCATGATCTGTCGACCAGGTTGATCTCTTCAGGCTTGTCCAGGATATCCATGTTGGTCTCCCAGAGAGACGAGATGGTTCCTACGTCCTTCCAGTAACCTGCAAAGCGGTAAGCGCAGAGCTTCTTGCCCTTGGCGAGAAGGTTAGGAACGATATTCTTGCCGAAGTCGTTGTTGGAATCAGGATCGGCCTCGTCCTCGATAAGGGCTTCACGGAGAACGTCCCATGTGAAGATGTAGACACCCATCGAAGCCAGATTGCTCTTAGGCTTGGCAGGCTTCTCGTCGAACTCCTCGATAACATCGTCGTCCTTGGTGTTAAGGATTCCGAATCTCGGAGCCTCTTCCCACGGTACCTCATATACCGCAAGTGTGGCATCTGCGCCCTTGTCGATATGAGCCTTGAGCATCGCAGCGTAATCCATCTTGTAGATGTGGTCGCCGGAGAGGATGACAACATACTTGGGTGAGTTGTCATCAACGAAGCTCATGTTCTGATAGATGGCATTTGCAGTTCCCTTATACCAGGATGAACCGTCAGCTGTCTGATAAGGCGGAAGTATGTATGCGCCGGCATTGTTACGGTCAAGATCCCAAGGATGTCCGTTACCTACGTAAGTATTGAGAGCCAGTGGCTGATACTGTGTCAGCACGCCTACGATCTCAATGCCTGAGTTGACGCAGTTTGAGAGCGGGAAGTCAATGATCCTGTAACGGCTTCCGAACGGAACTGCAGGTTTCGCAATCGTCTTCGTCAGCACGCCGAGTCTTGATCCCTGTCCTCCTGCGAGTATCATCGCAACGACTTCAGTTTTTCCCATAAATGTTACCTCCGCACCCTGTTATTTGGTTTTGTTTGCTTTAGTTGTTTTCTTAGCCGCAGGCTTCTTTGCAGGAGTCTTCTTGACGGCCGCCTTCTCAGGCTCTGCCTTCACTGCCTTCTTGACAGGTGCTTTCTTGGCGGGAGCCTTCTTCGCTTCAGGCTTCTTGGCAGCTGCCTTCTTGGCAGGAGTAGCCTTCTTAGCGGGAGCAGCTTTCTTCGCCGCCGGCTTCTTAGCTGCAGTCTTCTTTGCTGCGGGCTTCTTCTTCACCGGATCCTTGACCTTCATGAAGTAGATACCTGCAAGAGGCGGAAGATTGACGGTAACGTGATAAGGCTTACCGTTCAGAGGTTCATCTATCGCCTCGAAGCAGCCGTTCGCATCCGTTCCCGTAGGATATCCGGAACCGCCGTGGCTCATGTCATCGGTATTGAACACGATCTTATATGTACCGAGCTCATATACGGGCATATCGTAATTCTCAAGAGGCTGCGGAACCATGTTGAGAGCGACATAGATGTCATTCTCTTCCGGCTTCGGTGAAGATCTCTTGTAGATGAATACGTTGTTCTTGGTATCAGAAGCATCGATCCATTCGAATCCTGCCCATGTGTGATCATCGATCCAGAGCTGAGGATGCTCGATATAGAATCTGTTCAGCTCGGCATTGAAGCTCTGGAGCAGTCTGTGCGACTCATAGTCCAGCAGGAACCACTCGAGCTGCTCATAGAAGCGCCACTCAATGAACTGACCGAACTCGGAGCCCATGAAGTTGAGCTTGGCGCCCGGATGGCTGATCTGATAGAGCATCATGGTACGGAGCGAAGCGAACTTGCGCCAGATATCGCCCGGCATCTTGTCTATCAATGAATGCTTGCCGTGTACGACCTCGTCATGCGAGAGCGAGAGGATATAGTTCTCGGCAAAGGCATACATCATCGAGAAACAGAACTCATCGTGATGCCATGCTCTCGCATAAGAGTCAGTGGAGAAATAATCGAGGGTATCATGCATCCAGCCCATATTCCACTTATGTGTAAAGCCGAGACCGCCGTCCTCGACGGGATGCGATACCTTGGGCCATGCGGTTGATTCCTCTGCGATCAGCATCGCATAAGGATACTCCTTACGTATGATGCTGTTCAGGTGCTTGAAGAATTCGATGGCCTCGAGGTTCTCGTTGCCGCCGTACTTATTCGGGATATACTGCTGTCTGCCGTAATCCCTGTAGAGCATCGAAGATACCGCATCAACACGGATACCGTCGAGATGATACTCATCGAGCCAGTAGACAACGTTGGAGATGAGGAAGGATTTGACCTCGTTCTTGGAATAGTCAAACACATATGTGCCCCACTCCCTGTGCTCGCCGATCCTGGGATCTGCATACTCGTAGCATGGAGTTCCGTCAAATCTTACAAGACCTTCAAGGTTCTTCGGGAAATGAGCGGGTACCCAGTCAAGTATGACCGAGATGCCGTTCTGATGGAGCACATCGACCATGAACTTGAAGTCCGCAGGGGTACCGAATCTTGAAGTAACGGCATAGTAACCGGTTACCTGATAGCCCCAGGAATCATCGAGCGGATGCTCAAGGATAGGCATGAGCTCGACATGCGTATAACCCATCTTCTTGCAGTAATCAGACAGATCTATCGCCAGTTCGCGGTATGTGAAGAAATTCCCGTCAGGATGACGGCGCCATGAACCCAGATGGATCTCATAGATGTTGATGGGCTTTGCAGCGAGAGCATCCTTACGGTTCTTGCAGAATCTCTCATCATTCCATACATAATCATCGGGTTCATAGAGGATCGACGCATTATTCGGCCTCGTCTCAAAATGCCTTGCGAACGGATCGCCCTTCTCATAAATACGGTTATCGGCTCCGACAACGCGATACTTGTAGCGGTCCCACTGCTGAGCGCCGGGAACCTTCTGCTCCCAGATACCGGTATTGCCCAGCTTGAACATCTGGCATGAATTCCCGTCCCAATCGTTAAAATCGCCCATAACGCTGACCATTCGTGCGTTAGGCGCCCATACGCGGAATATAAAGCCCTTCCCGTTCTCGTCCTCATACGGATGAGAGCCCAGGAACCTGTAGCTCATATAATTCTCGCCTTTGTTAAACAGATAAGCTGCATCCATATATGTAGCAACTGCCTCCCTCTGAGGTTGATCATCGAGCCTGACATTCAGGCACGAAGTAAAGTGCGGAGTGATCCGCACACTGTTGATATTATAAACTAATATAGAGGAAATACCAACCAAAAATACAAAAAAGCGAGGTCAAAAACCCCGCCTTTTGTGCAATTTTTACAGTTAATTTCCAACTCAGTAATGCCGTACGACCTCGAAACGCTGTAATGACACAGGTTCATCCTGCGCTATACCTGCTTTGCTCCTGGCTATCGCTACCTGCTCAGCTACCGAATCGACGCCGTCAAGGTCAGGAAGGAGCAATCCCCTCCTGTCACCGTTGGTAACTATCACGCCGTAGCGTTTCACATCGAGACTGTCTTCTGAATCAATATCTTCGGCATCTCCAAGGACATCAACACTGTATGTGATGAGCGGGAGTTCATCGGGGCGCACCGGATTGAACCTCGGATCACGCGTGCACGCACTTATCGCATTTGCCATTATCTCCTGCACGATCGACGGTCTTACCGGAGAGATGGTTCCGATACATCCTCTCAGGTTGTCTCCGATATGCAGTGTGACGAAAACCCCGGCCTTCCTGTCTGTCATCTCCTTCGGAAGATCATCAGGGATCTCAGGCAGTGTGTGATTCTTGATATATGTCTCTACGGTAAGTCTTGCCAGCGACACAAACGGATCCTCACCGGCTTTGCGCTCGGCAGCCTCCGATGCCCTCTCGAACATGAGACCATCAAGGAATCTCCTGGAGCTGTCTTCTCCCGTTACCTTGTAAGTGCAGATGCCGTAACCTACGCCGGTTACATCCTGATGAGATAGCATGGCGGCATCGACTGCCTTGCCGTCAAGCGCCCCGGCCATAATGACAAAGGACCTGTGGCCGCACTCGGCAGCATCATCGCATAACACCGGATCGAACTTCAGGAGTTCTCCGAACCTTCCGCTGCCCATTACGGCCATGATCTTCGAGTCATATTCCGGTCCGGCCTTGTCAAAACCGTACGGACCGTCTTCCTGCAGTTTGTGGGACAGGTCGCCGCTCGCGACATATACCACTCTTCTTCCCAATATGTCAGAGGCTTCACTGATGATCTGCCCGAGCCTGTAGTGCTCTTCAAGGGATATGCCCGAGATGGCAAGCCTTACAAGCTTAAAGTCCGTATACTTCTGCCTTATGAAATACAAAGGCACCATAGTTCCGTGATCAAGAGAACTGTCTCTCTCCCCTTCAAAGCCTGCAGGGATCAGTTTTGCCTCGGCGAGACTGCATATCCCGGAAGATAGCTCTTCGTCATAATCCGCATCGAAATGCACCTGCGGCGCACCGAACATCCCCAGATCACCCGAGGCATGGCTCCCGGGCGAGATGTGCAGATAATCGGCATACATCGTACTGTGAGGCGAAGACAGCACTATCGTATCAGGTGCCAGATCTCTTATGAACTCCGCAGCCTTTACATAGCTGTCGGTCGTCTCCCGGATCACACTCTCTCCGCCCCTTCCGACTTCGGGAACGATCAGCGGCGGATGCGGTACCATAACGGCTCCTACGATAGACATGGCTTACCCCCTTCTAGCAATTGCCTGTATAAACATGATCAAGGTATTCTCCTGCGACGTCGGCAAGATGATAGATCAGCTCCACATCAGTTGCCTTAACATCATCCATCTTATACCTCGGGAAAAACCTTGTCAGGTGATACGTGATATCTTTGCCGCCCGGAAGCGAAGCTATCCAGAAAGCCATATCCCTTATCATGTCCTCGCTGTCGGATATCCCCGGTACAACAAGCGTCGTTATCTCCATATGGCTGTCCGTGCAGGCACGTCCGATGAATGCCTTCACCGCATCGAGAGAGCCTCCCAGCACCTTCGAATAGATATCAGGATCAAATGTCTTAAGGTCGATGTTCATGGCATCGATGTACGGCAGTACTTCCTCGAGGACTTCGAGTGATGCAGAACCGTTACTGACCAGCACATTCTTCATGCCCGCTTCGTGCGACATTCTTCCGGCATCTCTTACGTACTCCCAGGAAGTCAGCGGTTCATTGTAGGTAAAGGCAAGCCCGATGTTGCCTCGGTCCATGAGTCCCAGTGCCATTTCCGTGAGACGTTCAGGAGATATGTATGTAGTGTCAGGGATCTCAAGGTCTTTATCCTTGCCGGCGTATGAGATATCGTAGTTCTGACAGAAAGGGCAGTTGAAGTTGCATCCGAGAAAGCCCACGGACAGCACCTTGGAGCCGGGGCAGAACCCGGCAAGAGGCTTTTTCTCTATGGGATCTAATGATATGGCCGTTATCTCGCCGTATCCTGAAGCAGTTACGGTGCCGTCCCTGCAGATCCTGGCGTGGCATGCGCCCTGCATTCCTTCCTCAAGATGACAGTGTCTGTAACAGGTATTGCAGTATGCCATGGGTGTCACGCCTTCCTCCCTATGAGCATATTCTAACAAAAAAAGCCTCCGCTTTTGCTGCGGAGGCTGAGGTGTTTGGTTTGTGTGTAAGTTTATTTCGCGTACTCTGCGCCCTTGTCGAAAGCAGCAACGTTTGTCGGGATGAGCTTATGCTTTCTCTCGGGAAGGACCTCATAGAGGGACTTCTCAAAAGAATCACGGCTGAAGCATCCTGTAGCGGTTGCCATGCATCCGAGCATGGAGATAGGTGCGAAGAGCATCTTGCCGAGATCGGAAGCAATATCCGAAGCAGGCATCGCGATGACCTTGATGTCTGTTCTCTCAGGTCTGACTGAGATGAGGGAAGAATCGAGGATCATCAGAGCACCGGGCTTGAGCTGCTTCTCGAACTTCTCCATGGAAGGCTGGTTAAGGCAGATAACAACGTCTGCGTCGTTTACAACGGGTGAACCGATGGGTTCGTCAGAGATAACGACGGAGCAGTTTGCCGTACCGCCTCTCATCTCGGGACCGTATGAAGGGAACCAGGATACTTCCTTACCCTCGTAGAGTGCAGCCTCAGCTGCCATCTTACCTGCGGAAAGGATTCCCTGTCCGCCGAAGCCGGCGAAAATTATTGAGAAATCAATCATTACTTCACCTCCGCGACATTGACGCAATTATTGTCCGTAGCAGGAATGCTGCCCGATACATACTTGCCGTTCTCGTCAAATACGAGGTCAGCGCCCTTGTAGCATCCGAGAGGATACTGCTTCTGCATGTTCTCCTTAAGCCACTCCATTGCAGCAAGAGGCTCTTTGCCCCAGTTGGTAGGGCATGTGGAGAGAACTTCTACAAGTGAGAAGCCCAGGTTGTTCTGCTGAACGGTGAAAGCCTTCTTGATGGCCTTCTTTGCAGCGTTGATGTTCTTGAAATCAGTTACGCATACACGCTCAACATAAGCAGCGCCGGGAAGCTGAGAAAGGAACTCGGATACGTTGATCGGGTAACCCTGCGTCTCAGGATTACGGCCCCAGGGTGATGTTGTGGTTACCTGACCTACGAGTGTCGTAGGAGCCATCTGACCGGAAGTCATGCCGTAAACCGCATTGTTTACGAATATAACGGTGATCTTCTCACCTCTTGCTGCAGCATGAACGATCTCAGCAGTACCGATGGAAGCGAGGTCGCCGTCTCCCTGATATGTGAATACGATCTTGTCCTTGAGGTTCCTCTTGATACCGGTAGCAACAGCCGGAGCACGGCCGTGTGCAGCCTGTACCATGTCGCATGCAAGGTACTCATAAGAGTTATATGTGCATCCTACGGAAGCAACACCTACTGCAGTCTCGAGAGCATCCATCTCAACGAGAGTCTCTGCTACGAGTCTGTGGATAATGCCGTGGCAGCAGCCGGGGCAATAATGGAAAGGCTTATCTGTAAGGCCCTTCGTCGGTTCGAAAACAACAGCCATCAGACGATACCTCCTTCTTTTAATGTTCCCTCGTGGATAGCGACTATCTTATCGAGGATCTCTTTCTGCATCGGCAGGTTACCGCCCATGCGTCCGTGGAAGTAAACAGGCTTCTTGCCGTTTACTGCAAGTCTTACGTCTTCGATCATCTGACCTGCGTTGAGCTCAACGTCGATAAAGCCCTTAACGGAAGGCATATCGGCAGCCTCAGCGATAGGCTTTGACGGGAACGGCCAGAGTGTGATGGGTCTGATCATACCGACCTTGATGCCCATATCTCTTGCCTGACGGATAACGTTCCTGGAGATTCTGGAGCATGTGGAGAATGCAGTGATAACGATCTCCGGATCATCATCCATGCATACAGACTCATAACGCACTTCGTTAGCTTCAACGATCTTGTACTTCTCCTGAAGCTCGATGTTCTTCTTCTCGAGAACATCCGGATCGATGTAGATGGAAGTAACAGTATGGTGGAAGTCGTCACCCTTACGGCCGCATGCAGCCCAAGGCTTAGCGATATTCTCAATGGGCTCCTCGTCACGGAAAGCAACAGGCTCCATCATCTGACCGAGCGTACCGTCGCCCATGATCATTACCATCATTCTGTACTTATCAGCGAGATTGAAAGCGTCAACAACGAGCTCATAGATCTCCTGAACGGAAGCAGGTGCGATGACGATGTTCCTGAAGTCACCGTGTCCGCCGCCCTTTGTAGCCTGGAAATAGTCACCCTGAGCCGGCTGGATACCGCCGAGACCCGGGCCTGCTCTTACGATGTTAACAACAACTGCAGGAAGTTCTGCGCCTGCAATGTAGGAGATACCCTCCTGCTTGAGGGAGATTCCCGGAGACGATGAAGATGTCATCGCACGGAAACCTGCGGAAGCTGCACCGTATACCATGTTGATAGCAGCAAGCTCAGACTCTGCCTGAACGAAGTTACCGCCAGCCTCGACCATCTTCTTAGCCATGTAGTGCATGACTTCGGTCTGAGGGGTGATAGGATAACCGAAATAGTTACGGCAGCCTGCTCTGATGGCCGCCTCGGCAATTACCTCATTGCCTTTCATCAATACTCTCTTCTGTGCCATAATTAACCCTCCGCTTAACTCAGGAACGCTCAACGGTGATTACCACGTCAGGGCACTGCGTAGCGCAGAAAGTACAACCGATGCACTTCTCCGGATCAACGCATGTAGCCGGGTGATAACCCTTGGCATTCAATCTTGTCTTGTCGAGTTCGAGGATTTTCTGAGGGCATGCCTCTACGCAGAGACCGCATCCCTTGCACAGATTCTCGTTAAAAGTAACTTTACCTTTTGCCACGATGAACCTCCTCATTACATTGCAGCGCATAGTTGCGCACAAAATATTCAAGTATTATAAGCATTACGGGATATCGATGCAACTATAAAAATACTTTGACAAAAGGCTTTATCTATTCCTATCAGCCAAGCTTATAATCAGTTCTAGTTTGGTTCTATTTATCTGAATTACGCTTTCTTAAGAGCCCAAAATACACATGCGGCATCGAAGCCAGACCTAACACTTTAACTTTGAGCGATATCGGTGCAGAAGAACACAGCACCAGTCCGGCGGAATTCAGCACTATCTTCCTAAGTTCCCATAACTGACTGCTTATTCGCACCTGTGTAAAACAATTCATAAGCCAAAGCGCAGTCTCAGTCTCCCTCCTGGCTATCTTTTTGCGAAACATTATATTGTTTTGAAAATCAGATGCTTGCCGCATAAACACAAAGAAATAGTCACGAAATTCGCCATTTAAAAAAGAATGCATGACCGAATTCTCATGTTGCCTATACAAATACATCGGATTGTTAATAACACAGATCTTACCTGCACTCATACAACACTCATATACATACAGAGCATCTTCATAGATCTTTATTTCCGGATCAAAACGTATATCATCAAATCTCTTTCGTTTGAACAGTTTCGCCCATACACTTATCTTAATCTCACCTATCGGCCCGGTAAAATAAGCATTCATTATTTCATCCTGCCCGTTGTAAACAGCATTTTTGCTTGTCACGCAAGACAATTTTGTGCCCTTATAATTAATAATGTATGAAGAGCATTGCACTATATCTGCATCATATTTGTATGCTTGGTCAATCATAACACTCAAACAATCCGGTTCGAGATAATCATCAGCATCTAAATAGAAAATATAATCACCACATGCTCTATCCAAACAAGTATTTCTAGATGAAGACACACCACAGTTTTCTAAATGAATCACTCTGACGCGTTTGTCTAAAGCAGCAAACTTATCCGCAATATCTCCGGTTTTATCCGTTGAACCGTCATCTGCAATTATTAACTCCCAATCTGCAAATGTTTGATTGATTGCACTTTCCAAGCATCTGGTCAGATACCGCTCAGCATTAAAAGCCGGAATAATAATCGATATCTTTGGATTCTCAGTTAACATCAGACACCCTTTCCATTTGCTATAAGTATGTGCTTATTAATTGTATCATGTTATAATTCCAGCATGCTCGTATCACTTATTGTCCCAATTTTCAATGTCAGCGAATACCTACCCACATTATTAGATTCTGCAGTTTCGCAAACACACAAGGAACTGGAGATTATCTTAATCGATGATGGTTCAACTGATTCTTCAGGTATCATCTGTGATGAGTACGCCCAAAAAGACAAGCGCATAAAAGTCATTCACAAATCGAATAGTGGTGTTTCGGATGCCAGAAACACCGGTATCAAAATATCATCAGGTGATTATATTGTATTCTCTGACGGTGACGATTATCTTGCAAATGATTATGTCGAGTATCTTCTTAATCTCTGCATGGAAAACTGTTCAGATATATCATGCTGTGCCTGGACATATGTTAATGGAACAAAACAGTATAAATGCAGGTTTCGCGCGAATGAACCGGGAATATATAAAGGAAGACATGAAGCAATGCGCGCCTTGTTAACAACACATCTTATGTCCTCCTCTTCATGTGGAAAAATGTATAATAGAAAACTGTTTGATACAGTTAGATTTCCTTCTGGAATCAATTGTCATGAAGATGATGCTACTATGTACCGCTTAGTTGCATTATCTGATTCGGTTGCCATCGGTGATGGATATAAGTATTTCTATGTTCAAAGATCTGGAAGTGCAATGCACAGAGGTTTCGAAGAAGATGAATTCAATATCATCAAGATATTCGAGGAACGCTGCACATATATCGAAGCAGAATATCCTGAACTTGCCACATTCGCCAGATCAGATGTTTTAATGGTTGTAAATCATTGCATTATCAAATTAAGCAATGAAAAACTATTCGATCATCCGCGTATTTACGAACTAAAAGAGTATTATAAACATTATGAGAAGTATTTCCTAAAAGGAATCAGTTATTTCCCGGCAAAATTGTTTTCCGTTGTAGCATACATCAATCTGCGGCTAGCTATGAGGTTATATCATCTTACCGGTAAACATGATGGGATCATTTGAATATCTAATTCATCATTCCCTCATAAACAGATCTCTAGTATACACCTTGTTCCGAATATCATCCAACACATGATCATACCTGTTCGCGATTACACATGTGCTCATGCGTTTAAAATCAGCTATATCATTCACAATTCTTGAGCCACAATATTCGGAACCATTCTCAAGATTCGGCTCATAGATTATCATCCTGATTCTTCTTGTTCTCAAGATATCCATAATATCAAGGATAGATGAACACCGGAAATTGTCAGAATCAGTCTTCATAGACATTCTGAATACTCCGATTGTCGCTTCCGCTAGACTGCAATATGAATTTGCCTTTTCTATTATTCTTTCAGCAATGAATTCCTTTCTTATACGATTGCTATCAACAATTGCATGGATTAGGCGTTCCGGAACATCTTCATAGTTTGCAAGCAGTTGTTTTGTATCCTTGGGCAAACAGTAACCACCATAACCGAAAGAAGGGTTGTTGTAATAATCACCTATTCTATGATCTTTGCAAACAGCGCTAATGACAGCGGCTGAATCAAGACCCCTTATCTCAGCTAATGAATCTAATTCATTAAAAAATGAGACTCTTAGAGCTAAATACGTGTTAGCAAATAGTTTAGTTGCTTCTGCCTCGTCGAATGACATCACAAACAGGTCAAAGTCTTTATTGACAGAAGCATTTTTCATTAATTCAGCATAAAACCTAGCATCTTCTTTAGTTTTCTCATCACAACCAACGATTATCCTATCCGGGTATAAGCAATCATGAAGAGCAGATGTCTCTCTCAAAAACTCAGGTGAATAGATAATGTTGTCCATATTGAGTTTTTCGCGTGTTCGGGCTGTATAACCGATTGGAACAGTAGATTTAATAACAATTATCGGACTCATACCTGAATCTGCAGATAGTCTTTTTATCTGCCAAAGAACATCTTCTACCGCCGAACAGTCAAAGAAGTTATTTTCAGGATCATAATCAGTCGGGGTAGCGATTATTATTACATCTGACCCCCTACAGTCATTAATATCATTAGTGGCTTTTAGATTTAGGGTTTTTGCCCCCTTCTTCGCATCTTCCATATATGCTCGAATATCTTTATCACAGAAAACAGGATTCAGTTCGTTTATCTTTTTAACCTTCTCAGGCAAGATATCGATTGCTGTAACTTCATTTTCTTGGGCCAACAAAACAGCTATTGCCAAGCCGACATAGCCTATTCCAACAACAGAAATGCGTATTGTATCAGAAGTCGAACTCATAATTTGCCTCCTGTCATAAACCGTTTTAAGACTACGAATACATTTTTGTTTATAACCATATTAGCAATCAAAGAAACTCCTATAGAACATATGAAAACTATCACACCATAAGCCACCAGTTCAGCATAGGTATTAGCCTTTAACGTGAAACTGCTTCTAAAGGCTGACAAAAGAACGAAAAGTACCAAATTAACAAATAAGATCTTTCCTGTTGAAAACATGCTCCTTTTCAGAATCACTTTGTCTGCAAGTATATTGCAGTAAATAGTTTTCAACAGCAGTGCTACTACTGTGGCATACAAAACTCCACTGACACCGAAACTATGAACCAGTATAATCGATAGGGTTACATTCGTTAAAACTTCAACTATTGAGATAACACTGAGCTTCTTGGCATAGCCGGCAACTCCGATCAAATGCTCTGAAACTATGCGGAACCAGGATAGAAGAAGCATCAAGCAGAAACCCATAGGTAAAGCGTTGTCTACATATTCAACATCATTGATTCCGGATGTATATAGGGTAACAAACGGTATGCAAAGATAGTATGCGGTTACCAACATCGCAGATAAAGCTCCGATGAACACAGAATTGAACAGATCATGAGTTAAACAATAGCGTTCAATATCTTTATGATAAGTCTGTCCCAGATTAAACTTTAAGCTGGTAAACAATGCATCAACAAGTTTGTTGATTGTCATGAAGACCATATAGTATATTACATATACACTTGAACTCTTAGTCGAACAGAACACAGAGATTACAATCATATCTGTTGAAGAAAAGACTGTCCAAGCCGCTTCAGTAATAATGTAAGCCCTTCGATCTTTCAATTTCATATGATTATCATCCAATTGGTAATCGATCCAACAGTAGTGTGATCTCATATATTTTTCATAGATTAATACTTTTATAATAACCGCAACAAAAAAGCCGAACTCCATAAGAATAATATTCAGCCCTATCAATGCCATTATTATTTTAATAGAATAGATCAAGACTTTAATGACCATATCAACATTTGAATTAACATATTGTTTACCATCAACAATAAGAAGATTGGCATGATTCTGCACCAAATAAAACGAAACAACGCCAGATGCACCTTCAATAATTATTACAAGAAATACCGTAAAATGGTCTATATCGGTCTTAATAACAAGCGGAAGCACTAACGCCAACAAAACAACAAACAACGCATATATCTTAGTTATTTCTCTATAAGCTTTTCTAGAGACAGCCAAAACAGAAGATATCTTGCACCTGTCTAATTCTTCTCCTTGAAAGAACGGATACAACTCGTTTCTGGCTGCCTGACCTATGCCTGCTTCAAGGAGCGCCAAAAATGCAATTATCTGTCCTACTGTACTCAGAAGACCATTAGCATCAGATCCATATACAGTCAAGATAAACCTCGGCACTATCAAGGCGAGTCCCAAAACAAAAATCTGCCCTGCTACCGTATAAACTATATTCTTGGTGTTTGTGTTAGTCTTCATTAACGTCCACCTTCAGAACAGTCTTCTTGAAAAAGGCATCGCAATACTCATAACAAGTGTTTTTAAAGCAATATGTAGCTTTTGGGCAGGTTTTAGATAACGATAATTGATCCAAAGTGAAGTGTTTAAACAGTCTTTTGTCGCAGCTTCATCATAATAATCTCGTAGAGCACACGGATCTATGCTTTTTCTAATCTTGAACAAGTCTATCCAAGCGTAACCAAACCTATTAAAAGACTGCTTGCTCAATTCCGGGAAAATCTTACTTGACAGATCGTAGTGCATAATATCGCGAATTGGATTTACAACAGAATTCCCTGATGTCCAAATGCCATCATTTGTCTGAACGTACATAGCCCAATACTCAGGAATATAGTAAAGATTACCGCATAGGATCGCCGACAACGTAATCATATTATCATTGAAACTGTTTTCGAGTAATCCAACATTAATTTTCGATATCACAGAACTCCTGAACAGAAGCGAATCCGGATGTATGTAGTACTTTGACCAATAATTTTTCGGGGTTATCTTTCCTTCTTTCAGAAGCGGATCTGTTACTGGTATCTTTTTACCATCACTAAACAACCTGTATGTATTATGTCCGCATGCAATACAATCAGAATTTGTCTTTTTATCAAGGATGTCAACTTGTTTCTGCAGTTTCATGTCATCTGTAAAGAAATCATCACCATCCAAATAAATGAAGTATTCAGTATCAACATGCTTGAGTAGGTTTAATCTGTTTCTCGAAGCACGGAAGCTTGCTGTATTCATTTTTCCATCACGTTCCATAATATACAGCTTGATCCTATCAGGATAATGATCTATCCATCTGTTTACATTTTCACAAGTCCCATCAGTTGAACCATCATCACCAACTAATATCTTTACTCCAAAATCCGTTCTTTGAGATAATATGCTGATTAATGTCTTATCAACATATTGCTCTTGATTATAAAATGTTACTAATACACTTACTTTGTCTGGATTCATTTGAATTCAATTTCTATTGTATTTCCGGATTCGATGAGCACCTGTTTTACTGTAACCCAACCATATTGGTTCTTGATCTTCATTGCTTCTGTGGTTCTCATTTCAGCTCCATTATTCTTTACACTAACATCTCCACAAGATATGGGGATATTGAGAACACAAGGCAATTCCGAAACACTGTAAGATATCTTGACAGTATTGGATAATTCCACATTAGGAACTATAAAGCTAGGTTTTTCAGTTAATTCCATTGTATTATGGTTATTTTTACGAAGTATTTCCAGAACTCTTACTCTGTTCTTCCGAGGAGCTAAATTATACAAACCCAGGAAATTTCTTATGGATGTATCAGGATTAATGTATTTATTGCCAAACAATCCATACCAAGGACCAAATACACCTTTATGGATGGCCCCGGAAGTCTTTGTCCAAATGGCGGCAACAGAAGGGCCTGCCTCTGCTGGATATTCCGTTCTCCCGTCGAAGACCACAGCAAAAGCTTCATTATTACGGTAAACATGAACGCCACTGTCTGTCCCGGTAGACAGTACTGGCTCAATAGCCATCTTCCCATAATCTCTTAAAGCCAACACCAGCCACAAGAATAGATGAGCCGTATATACTGAACAGTAGTGATAATCCCACCACATGTATTTCTCGCTACCGGGATTGTCATTAAGCATTATATTATTGTTGGCAAGCATTACAGGAAGATGTTCTTCGAGATAGTCAAGAGCTCTGCCTAATTCCATTTGCTCGCTGCTGGCAAGAAGATAGATCCATAATCCCCATCCAAAAATCTGATTCGTTCCTCTGCCAAGATAATTAATATCTCCATCTGGACAAACAGCATTAAGTAAAGCTCCCAACTCAGCAGAAAGATCTAGGGATTCATTGCGCACACGCAGAAACTGCAAGAAAGCAACTGTAGCTACATTGTATTGAAGGCTGAAACTCCGACCTAAAGGCAACATATCGTCGATAAAACCATCTGCATATGTTGCTTGTTTAATCTTCTCCATGCAGGAAACACACAAGTCTTTATATTCATTATTCCCGGTCCACTCATATCTGCATCTGTTTACATACCAACGCATAGGCAACCAGTTGACCGTATCAAATGATGTGTCAGCCGTTTCCAAAACTTTTTTCCTTATTAGATCTGTATTATTACTGCTACAGCTATCGATCACACAAAGAGCAAAATTATTAAAATCATTATGAAAATCCGGAAGAGTTTTACTCTCGTCCCACTGATCTAAAATGCCAGATAATAGTGATTCTCCTTTATAGATAAGTTCTTCATCCTGTATATGCTTTCCATACATTATCAATGCTGCTGCCATATGTGTAGCTCCATAGTGAGCAGATATTTCCTCTTTATCCAACGGATCTATAAATCTAGATTTATCCGCTTGAATGGAAACCCAAGGAAGACAGGTATCCATGGTCATCTTAATTAGCTTATCGATTCGATCTTTCATCCCAAGCCTTCCTTATGCTCATGCTATCATTAACTAAGTATAATTTTCATATTTTATTGTCTGTTTTTCAAGTTCAAGACATTATGCGTCAGATGATATAATTTACATGTATGTTTAAACAAATAACCAAAGGATTCAGATGCAAACAAGCAAGCAAGTATTTATGCTTGTGTTGCTTATTGCTAGCAGGGCTCGTTTTCTACACAATGAATTCAACAAAATACGGGCTTTGGTATGACGAGGCTGTCGAATTCTATTACTCGAAGTATATTACAGGTCCCGTCCCCGGCGGGGTTGGAACAACAAATATGCTTGAGCGAATACAGTTTACCTTTCAACCTCCACTTTATAATGTATTAATGTTCTTTTGGCTAACCTTATTTGATTCTGAGTTGGCCTTCCGCATTGCTGGTATATTGATTACTCTTATCGGTTCAATTGGTGTGTTTTTAGCTATAGATGAAATCATACCCAATGGAATCTGGAGTAATCTTGGCACTTTCTTTTATCTGTTTACCTACGGAATCGTATATTATGCATTAGAATGTGCCGAGTATAACCTGATGCTATGCTTTTTGGCATGGTCAGCGTATTTTTACTTTCGGGTTCAACATAAGAACGATTTCAAATCTATTGTCTGTTTCTTTGGGTTTGCTTGCTTGTCATTATACAGTCAATATGGCTCTGCTTTTATTATTCTTGGAATGGTCATGTCTTTATTTCTTAACTTATTAGTCAACAGGAACTACGCCCGACTGAAAAAATTCTTTGTTACGGGGATTATAGTTACTTTAGCTTTAATAGTACCTTTAATCATATTCTTTGTTATTCCACAGATGAAGCATCAAGGAAGTGCAGCAGTCTCACATTCTGCTTATTATGCTCGAGGATTGGTTGCTGATTTTTTATGGGGCATAAAAGATGTTATGGAATCATTATTCGGTCAACATACCGTTTATGGTGCGCTTTTCCTTACGGCAATAAGCTTTACTGTTACGTTCATTAGGTTTAGGAAAATGATCTATACTGCTTTGGCACTTTTAATTGCGTGGTTGGCTTACTTCTTCGCAGTATGTTGTTCATTCTATGGTTATAACATGACCTGGAATAGAGACTCTGTCGGTTCGATGAATCTTGGAGGGAAATACTCTTATTTTTTTATACCATTACTTGTTGTTTTTCTTACGATATGTCTTGGTATGATAACCGATTACCTGAAATGTCAACATATAGTAATTGGAAAACTGATTACATTTATGATCATTCTTTGCTTTTCGTTATTCGGTATATTCGAAGTATATAGGACTATATATTTACGACCACGCAAACCTGACGATGATGTCAGAGAACTTACGCTAATTTGGTACGAAATGGAATTGTATGATTCGAAAACTCTGCTATTTCAATGGGATGATGCACTATTCAATTTTTATCTCACCCATGATGAACGATATTTAGAGTCGTATTCCGATTCGATAGAAGCGGCTGATCTTTGGATAAGGACTGCTGACTACAAAGAAATGCATGATAAACTTGACGAGATGGGGTATCTATCTATTGATGATTTCTATTATGTTACCTCAAACACCAAAGATAATCCGAATTTCCTGGCAGTAATGACTGATGCCGGCTACGAATATGAATACATATATTCCGGAGGATCAATCTTGCTCCACTTAACAAAATAAGAGAGACTGACACCATGCATAGCAAGTGTCAGCCTCATTATGAACTTATAATGTTTGTTTACTTTGCCTTGGCAACAACTGCATCAGAGATAGCAGCCTCGTCACCGATTACGACAACGTTCGGGTGAAGCTGAAGGATGGATGCGGGAACTCTGGGGGTAACAGGACCGCAGAATGCCTTCTCAACGATACCCTTCTTGCCTGCGCCTGTAGCCATCAGAATGACTGTCTCGGACTTCATGATATAACCGATGCCCATAGTGTAAGCCTGTGTAGGAACTGCAGCGAGGTCGCCGCCGAAGAACAGTCTCGCGTTGTCCTGGATCGTCTGCTCTTCAAGGTCGATGCACTGTGTGTTAACACAGAAATCATCTGCAGGCTCGTTGAAACCGATGTGTCCGTCTCCGCCGATGCCGAGGAGCTGGATGTCGAGGTGACCAAGAGACTCAAGGATGGCATCATAATCGGTGCAAGCCTTGACTGCGTCAGCTTCAAGTCCGTCAGGTACAAAGGTCTTGCTCTTGTCGATGTTTACGTGATCGAAAAGATTGGTGTTCATAAAGTATCTGTAAGACTGGTCGTGATCTCCGCCAAGACCCCTGTACTCGTCAAGGTTGGCGGATGTGACCTTCGAGAAGTCAAGGCTGCCTGCCTTGTACATATCAACCAGATCCTTATATGTTCCGATAGGGGTTGAACCTGTAGCAAGACCGATCTTGCAGTCAGGCTTAAGTCTGATCTGTGAAGCGATAAGCTCTGCGCATGCCATTGAAGCTTCTTCGTAGTTACTTTTTCTGATTACTCTCATTGTGTTAACCCCCGTATAATTTAATACCGCTTTTGAATTTATTAAAACGGCTCCGCAACATAATGCGAAGCCGTAGTACACTTTTAATCTGCAATAAGTCCCTGTTCCTTAATGACCGCGATAACCTTATCGACATTCTGCTCACAGAGTTCATCGCTCTTTGCCTCGACCATTACGCGGATCTTAGGCTCGGTTCCCGATGCACGCAGAAGGATCCTTCCGTCGCCACCAAGGGACTTTGTAACTTCCTCAACGGCCTTAAGGACTTCAGGGTTCTTCTGTGCTTCTTCCTTGTCCTTGACAACAACGTTCTTAAGGCACTGGGGATACATCTTCATCTCGCCTGCGAGCATTGAGAGAGGAAGCTTCTTGTCGAGCATGGTCATCATGATCATAAGCGATGTAAGGATTCCGTCACCGGTCGTTGCATACTTCGCGAAGATGATGTGTCCGGACTGCTCACCGCCGATCATGAAGCCGTTGGCCATCATGTTCTCGGCAACATACTTGTCGCCGACAGCGGTCTTCTCGGTTCTGATCCCGATAGCCTCGCAAGCCTTGTAAAGGCCCATGTTGCTCATGATGGTTGTAACGATGGTGTTTCCGTCCAAACGTCCTGTTTCCTTCATGTACTTACCGCAGAGGAACATGATCTGATCGCCGTTTACTTCGTTTCCGAGCTCATCGACTGCCAGACACCTGTCAGCGTCTCCGTCATAAGCAAAACCTACGTTGAGGCCGTTATCAAGAACGAACTTCTTAAGGTTGTCGATATGCGTGGAACCGCAGTTTGTATTGATGTTAAGACCGTCAGGCGTGTTGTTGATAACGTAGACCTTTGCGCCCAGAGCCTCATAAACGGACCTTGCAATGTTCCAGGAAGCGCCGTTTGCGCAGTCCAAGCCGATCTTCATTCCGTTGAATGCCCTGGTAGGAACTGTCATGAGATAACCGATGTATCTGTTGCGTCCTGCGGCATAATCGATTACGTTACCGATAGCCTCGCGCTCAGCAAGAGGGATCTCCTCGATCTCGCCATCGATATAAGCTTCTATCTGCTCTTCGATCTCTGCCTCTATCTTCTGACCGTTTGCGCGCATGATCTTGATGCCGTTGTCATAGAATGGGTTGTGAGAAGCGGAGATCATGATCCCGCAGTCAAAACCGTCTGTTCTGCAGCAGTATGAAACTGAAGGCGTCGTGGTTACGTGGAGCAGATAAGCGTCAGAACCTGAAGACGTGATTCCGGCCGTAAGCGAAGCCTCTAGCATGTAAGAGCTCCTTCTCGTGTCCTTGCCGATGATGATCCTGGCTCTGCCGTCCTCGTGCTTCTGGCCGTAGTACCAACCTATATATCGACCTACCTGGAAAGCTTTCTGCGCTGTAAGCGCCTTGTTTGCCTCTCCTCTGAATCCGTCTGTTCCAAAGTATTTGCCCATAATTTAAACCACCTTTTTTATAATGATATAGTCTATCACAAAAATCTAAATTTCGATTTTACTCTCGAAAAAATAGCTATAAGCCGGATAGATAATCCTTCCGTTTTACCTCCCGGATTATTATCCCGCAGATCCTGTCAACATCATCTAAAGCAAGATCACCATAAATCGGGAGCGTCAAGACCTGTCTGCTTATATCCAGTGCAACCGGTGTTCGTTCTGAAGCAAACAGATCCTTATAACATTCATATTCACTGGCTATGGGATAAAAATACTTTCTGGCATAGATCCCGTTACCGGCAAGCTTTTCGAACACAGCATCACGGTTCTTAAAAAGTACAGG
>JAEEGH010003344.1_pt1 | contig 42283 bp, 43 predicted proteins | sample 9134181 | NCBI WGS metagenome assembly JAEEGH01 (sample SAMN16246544, study PRJNA631951) | gut metagenome | biome: gut microbiome; feature: rumen; material: DP-attached | host: Bos | place: Iran: Karaj | collected 2018-10 | reverse complement strand
TGTCCCAGGCAGAAATGGAACGTAAATTCAAACGCATTCTGTGAGGCTTTTATGTACCCACCGCTTATCATTCTTTCCGGACCGACTTCGGTCGGTAAGACAAGACTTTCTTTAAGACTTGCCAAGGCCACAGGCGGTGAAATCATCAGCGCGGATTCGATGCAGGTTTATCGGGGGATGGATATCGGAACCGCCAAGATCACGAAAGAAGAGATAGGCGACGTGCCGCATCATCTGATTGACTGTCTTGACCCGAAAGAGTCTTTCAATGTATCGCTTTTTAAGGATCTTGCGGAACAGGCCATTACGGATATCAGAAGCCGCAACCGCATTCCTATTGTTGTCGGAGGGACCGGGTTTTACATTCAGGCGCTTTTAAAAGGCATCACATTTTCCGAAGAGGAAGAAGACGGCTACCGCCTGCAGCTTGAACAAAAAGGGCTCAGTGAAGAAGGCGCCGCCGAATTGTTTGAAGAGTTAAAAAGAATCGATCCGGATTCCGCAGCGGCAATACCGAGGCAGAATCTGAAGCGTGTCATCCGCGCCCTGACATTTCATCATTACCACGGCTATCCGATTTCCATACATAACCGGACCGAGAAGGAGAAAGAGCCGAAATACAATTTTGCATATTTCGTCCTCACGACCGACCGTGATACCTTATACGATAACATCAATCGTCGCGTCGATCAGATGATGGCCGACGGGCTTTTAAAGGAAGTCAAAACGCTCAAAGAAGACGGACTTCAGAAGACAGATGTTTCGATGCAGGGGCTTGGTTATAAGCAGCTTCTTGCGTATCTGGACGGCGAGATCATGCTGCCCGAAGCCGTTACGAGAATCAAGACCGAAACGAGACATTTTGCGAAGCGTCAGCTGACCTGGTTTCGGCGCGAAAAGGATTGCATCTTTTTCGATAAAAGCAGACAAAGCGAAGACGAAATACTTGCGGATATGATCCGGATTCTTAAGGAACGCCGGATCATCCCTATGGAGTAAACCATGAATGATATGTATTTGAAGTTCGGCATTTCCGAAGCCGTGTTAGCGTATGCCGATAAGACCGAGCAGGGACTTTCCGAACGGTTTAAGGCAATCGATCGGAATGCGGAATATTGCCAGCTCAAGGTCATCAAAGCCATGCAGGAGCACAGAGTCTCCGAAGGCTGTTTTGAGGGCTCTACCGGTTACGGATATAACGATCTCGGCCGTGAAACGCTTGAGGCCGTCTATGCTTCCGTATTTCACACGGAAGATGCTCTGGTCCGTGCGCAAATTACCTGCGGAACCCACGCCCTGGCGCTTGCGATGGCTGCGAATTTAAGGCCCGGCGACGAAATCCTGAGTCCTGTCGGAAAGCCTTATGACACGTTAGAGTCCGTCATCGGCATTAAGGACGCTCCTGGATCCTTAAAGGAATTCGGAATCACCTACCGGCAGGTTGATCTGAATCCGGACGGCAGCTTTGCATTTGACAGAATCCGGGAGGCGATTCGGGAAAATACGAAACTGATTGAAATTCAGCGGAGCAAAGGTTATGCAACCAGGCCGACGCTTTCGGTGGAGCGTATCGGAGAGTTGATTTCATTCATTCGCTCGATCAAGCCCGATGTCATCTGCATGGTTGATAACTGTTACGGCGAATTCACCGAGCCGATCGAACCGACCGATGTCGGTGCCGATTTGTGTGTCGGTTCCCTGATTAAGAATCCGGGCGGCGGACTTGCCCCGTGCGGCGGTTACATTGTCGGAAAGAAGGAATATATCGAGCAATGCGCATACCGTCTTACGAGTCCGGGACTCGGAAAGGAAGTCGGTGCTTCCGTAGGACTGAACCGGAATTTCTTCCAGGGACTGTTCCTCGCCCCGGTTGTCACGGCAGGCGCGCTGAAAGGCGCGATTTATGCTGCCTCACTCTATGAAGGACTCGGGTTTCCGGTTGTTCCGAACGGAACAGAGCCCCGTTATGACATCATCCAGGCAGTAACACTCGGCTCGAAAGAAGGTCTTCTTGCCTTTTGCAAAGGCATTCAGGCTGCGGCACCGGTAGACAGTTATGTTACACCGGAGCCTTGGGACATGCCCGGTTACTCGGATCAGGTCATCATGGCCGCAGGAGCCTTCTACCAGGGCTCCTCGATTGAACTGTCCGCGGACGGTCCCTTGTGTGAGCCTTATAACGTATATTTTCAGGGCGGTCTGACCTGGTATCATGCCAAGCTCGGTATTCTGATGTCGTTAAATGAAATGGCTAAGGCCGGTCTGATCAGGCTTTAAACCTCTGCCGCGGAGCCGCCCGGGGGCCGATTCTGTACAAATGCTGAGATTTGTGCTATAATTATTGTTCGTGCAATCCGATAGGGATGCACATCCTTCCCGGAGAGAGGGAAAGGATGCTCATGAACCGTATGAGAATGAAATCACTGCCGGCAGGAGAAACTCCCGATGAAAAAGCCGGCAATTACGGCATTTCGGCTCTCTCAAATGCAGAGCTTTTGGCCGTAATCCTTCGAAGCGGAACGAAAGACGCTTCGATCATGCACACCTGTTACCTTTTGCTGCAAAGCTTACACGGCTTAACAGGGCTTTTGAATCCGGAGAACCTGCTTCATTCGGACATTCCGGGAATCGGAAAAGTAAAGCTTTTACAGCTTTCGGCCGTTGCGGAGCTTAGTAAACGGCTTTCCGAAGAAAAATCGGCTTACCGCCTGAATTGCGGCGATCCGGAAAGCGTTTATTCGTACTATAAGGACCGTTTCCGCTATCTGCTTCAGGAGGAAGTCCGAATACTGCTTCTCGATACGCAGATGAAACGGATTCGGGATGCTTTGGTGAACCGGGGGACCTTAAACCGGTCGCTGATTTCGCCGAAAGACATATTCCGGCTTGCGGTTTCCGCAGGTGCCGCCGCATTTGTTTTGATGCATAACCATCCAAGCGGCGATCCCTTTCCTAGCAAAGAGGATATCAAGATCACGAAAAAGATCCGCGAGCTCGGGGACATGATGGAACTTCCGATGGTCGACCACATCATCTTCGGACAGGATTCGTATTACAGTTTTTCGGAAAATGAGAACACTACCCAGTGAGGTTTTATATGGCTTCTAAAGTATTCGGAATCGACTTCGGATCGGATTCCACGAAAATCTATCGAAAAGGGCAGGGCGTTGTCTATAACCAGAAGACGGCCATCGCCTATAAGGGCGGGAAGAAGATTCTTGCCATCGGAGACGAAGCTTTTGAAATGTTCGGTAAGACACCCGATTCCATAACGGTTAAGTGTCCCATTTCCCACGGTGTCATTGCGGGCTTTGCGGACATGCTTTCCCTTCTGAATTGCATGTTTCTTGACCTGAACCGGATTTTCGGTAAGTTCCGCGGTGCCGAATTCTACGTTGCCGTGCCTTCGGACATTACGGAAGTCGAGAAGAAAGCCTTTTATGACCTCGTGGACGGCACGATTGTCCGCCCGAAGCGAATCCGCCTTGTGGAAAAGCCGATTGCGGATGCCATCGGAGCCGGAATCGATATCATCCGTTCGCAGGGAACGCTCATTGTCAACATCGGCGCCGACACAACGGAGATTTCCGTCATCAGTCTCGGCGGCATCATGTTCAGCAAGTTGCTTCCAATCGGCGGAAAGACCTTTAACGAAAACATCATTTCCTGCATTCGAAAGAAGTACAACCTCTTAATCGGAGAGAAGACGGCGGAGATGCTGAAAACCGACCTGGCGAACTTCTCCTCGAAACGGGACGATGCCGTAAACGCTTTCGGAAGAGACCTTGTGACCGGCCTTCCGAAAGACTGTGAAGTCACAACCGAGCTGATCAATGATGCGATTTTCGAACAGCTGCAGTCCGTATTCGAAAACATCCGCATCATTTTGGACCGTACGCCACCGGAAATTGCCGCAGACATCTATCACAGCGGCATCACGATTACGGGCGGCTGCGCCAATTTGCCGGGTCTTAAGACCGTATTTGAGAATAACCTCAGCAACAATAAAATCAATGTTTCCGAGTTCGGCGTCATGACCGTCACATCGGGCATTGCCAAAATCATCGAGGACCGTTATTACGACCGTTATGCGGTAAGTCTGAAGGAAGCACTGGCCGAGGACAAATTCCCGCTTTGATTCACATTTTCCGTTAGGAGCACAGCATGAAGGAACGAAAGAAACCGAAATATGATATGGAACCGCGTTATGTTCTTCTGATCATGACGATGGTTTGCATCTTTTTGATTTTCTTCTCGTATCGTTTTTCCGATTTGTTCGGATCCATTCGGACAAGACTGAATTCGATGATCATCCCGATGCAGAAGGGCATCACGACAATCGGCAACGGCATCAACAATACGATTGACCGGTTCGAAGAGGTGGACAAGCTGCAAAAGGAGATTGTGGAACTCAAGGCCGAGAACGAGCGGATCACAAGGGAAAAGGAGAGGATGGAGCAGTCCCTTTACGAGCTGGAACGTTACAAACAGCTTTTCGGACTTGCGGACAACTATAAAACCTATCCGACGGTCGGGGCAAATATCATCGCGAAGGACACAAGCGGTTATTTCGCGAGGTTTACCCTTGACAAAGGATACAAGGACGGCATCGCGGTCGATATGAACGTTCTGGCGGATTCCGGTCTCGTCGGCATCATTACCGAGGTGGGACCGCATTATTCCGTTGTCCGTTCAATCATCGACGACAACAACTATGTCAGCGCGATTGTTACGAAGACCGAGGATAACTGTATCGTCTGCGGAAACCTCGAGCTTTTGAGCATCGGATACATTGAAATCCGCGACCTTTCGATTAACACGGAGGCCCGAAACAACTATAAGGTTTACACGTCGCCTCTGAGTGACAAATATCTGCCCGACATTCTGATTGGATACATTTCGAACATTCAGAATGAAAACGACGGACTTACGAAGACCGGATTTCTGACCCCGGTTGTAGACTTTGAACACTTAACTACGGTTTTGATTGTAACACAGCTGAAAGTGGACATGCGGGAAGCCGAATGATCCGGAGGACACTTTTTTATGGTAATCGTACTTGTTTATGCGGTTGAGATACTGCTCGCCGTCTTATTGAAAAGCTCGGTATTCATCCATTTCTCGTTCGGGACAGGCATTGTTCCGGACCTTTTGGTGATGGTTGTCGTTGCCGCAGCTTATCAGATGGGCAAGACAAAGGGCATGATTGTCGGCTTTTTCGCCGGTCTGATGCTTGACATCACGACAGGCGGACTGCTCGGCGTTTATGCGCTCTTTTATATGTTTATCGGTTATCTGAACGGCTTCATGGCCAATTTCTACGTGCAGAACGACATTCTGCTTCCTGTAGTCATGGCTGCCGGCTCGGAATTCATTTTCATGTTTTTGTGCTACGTATTCAAGCTCCTCACGAAGGGGCGCCTTAATATCGGTTCGTATGTGCTTCATCAGATGATCCCTGCCGCATTATATACGGCTGTCGTATTTATCATCGTATACAGGCTGTTTGATCTGATATACTGGAAGATCACGAAACCGGTGTTTACCGACTATTCCAAGGTGGAATCGTAAATGCAACAGACTATTGTCGAAAAACTCAAAGAGCTGTTCAGGAACCGCCTCGTACCGGTGGGTCTGGTTCTTTTTGTCGCTTTTTTGATCATGATCGTTCACATTTTCCGGATGCAGATGGTTGAACCGGAAAAGACGAAGATCACGCGTGATGAAAAATCTTACACGAAAACCGTTTCGCTTCCCTCGACGAGAGGTAACATCTATGACCGGAACGGCAATCTTTTGGCGTACAACGAATTGCAATTCAACCTTGACATGTTCAACTCCGCAGAGCTTACGAACAACGTCGAGATGAACACCGCCATCTATGAGCTGATTCAGATTCTCCGGAAATTCAACTACAAAAGAGAATTCAGTTTTCCTATCGTGATGAATGAGGACGGCACTTTGCGGTTTACGGTTACGGGCTCGAGCCTTGACCGTTTTAAGAAGAACGCATTCGGATTAAGAAGCGTTTCCGAGCTTACGGACGAACACCGTGCCGCTACGGCGGAAGATGTATATAAATTCATGCGCTTCGGCAGCAATACCTCGAGAATGTTCCAGATTTCCGCGGATTACAGCAAGGAAGACGCGCTCGAGATCATGGCATACCGTTATCAGTTCTTTACGATGTATCCGAGCTACTCGTCGTTCCGCGTCGTCAGTAACATCAGTGACGAGGCGCGTATCATTTTCTACGAAAACACCTCGACGATTCCGGGCCTTGAGATTACGAAATCCTGGCACCGCGTATATCTTGACGCGGAGTATTTTTCTCATATTGTCGGCTACGTAGGAAAAGCCAATGCCGAAGAGCTTGAGGTCTTAAAAGAAGCCGGCACCGGAACCCGCTATAACGAAAACAGCGTCGTCGGAAAAGCCGGCATCGAGAAGTCCTGCGAAACTTATCTTACGGGTGCCGACGGCGTTGCCACAATCCTGATCAACGACCGCGGCCAGGTGCGTACGAAGACGATTACGAAAGAACCCACGCGCGGTAACGACATCTATCTGACCGTCGATCGGGACCAGCAGATCTGCTGCTATTATATCATCGAGCGGCATGTGGCCGGTATCCTTCTGTCGGCCATCGTCCCCGAGATGGATTACGGCTCGAAGGGTGAAGACGCGACCGAGATTACAATTCCGATCTATGACGTTTACTATGCCCTTTTCAATAACCACATCATCGATACGGAGCATTTCTCGGCACCGGACGCTTCACGGCTCGAGCGGGACATGTATGCCCTTTTTGAACGAAATGAGAGCTATATATGGGAGAACTATCTGAAAAATCTGAAACCCGACTGTACGGCGTGCGGCAAGGAACTGACACCGATGATTCAGGAGTATCTTGATTTCTTATACCAGAAAATCGGAAACTCCGGCTGGGGGCTTGTCAACAATTCCGTAATCAACGTAAGAGATCTCGAATATGTCAGCTTCTCGAAGAACGAGAGCAGTCTGTCGCATTTTCTGCAGTATGCGATTACGCAGGGTTGGGTCAATCTGGACCGTCTGAACATCGGCTCGGAATATTATGATACAAACGAACTTTACGGTTATCTGACTGATTATATCTTCAATCATCTGCGTGATGATGCGGATTATAAGAGTAAGATTTACCGGACTCTGATTTACGATTACGTCATCAAAATCCGTGACATTGCGATTCTGTTATACGACCAGAACGTATTGGAGCCCGATCCTGATACTTACGAAAAGCTGCAGAATTATACACTCGATGCCTACGAATTCATGCTTCATAAGATTCGCACGCTTGAGATTACGCCTGCCATGCTTGCGCTTGAGCCCTGCAGCGGCACGATCATCATCACGGATCCGAACACCGGAACCGTCAGCTGCATGGCGTCTTATCCCAGCTATGACAACAACTACCTGACCAACCAGGTTAACATGGCATATTACAACAGGCTGCTTGCCGATAAGTCCTATCCGCTTGTGTTCCGGGCGACCTCGAGTAAGACGACAACCGGTTCGACTTTCAAACCGCTTTCGTCGATCATGGGACTCATGGAAGGCGCCATTACCGTTGATGAGGAGATTGAAGACAAAGGTAAATTCCTCGAAGTTGATCCTTCCCCGCGATGCTGGGCTTACCCGAACCGTCACGGCGAACTGAATGTGTCAGAGGCCATCCAGTACTCCTGTAACTATTTCTTCTTTACGGTCGGTTACCGTCTGTCAATCAACCAAAGAGGAGAGTATGTCGATGCGCTCGGCATCAAGACGATTCAGAAATATGCAAAGCTTTTCGGTCTCGGTGACAAATCCGGCGTAGAGCTTTCCGAGGCAACGCCGATCATCTCCAACCGAGACGCCGTCCGTACGGCTATCGGCTATTATCACAGCTTTGCACCGATTCAGATTGCGCGCTATATCACGACAGTTGTAAATGAAGGAACCTGCTATGATCTGACACTGTTAAGCAAGGTTGTCGGCCCGACAGGCGAAACGCTTTTAAGCAACGTGGCCAATGTTCACTCGACGCTTGCCAATGTTCCGAAGGATTACTGGAACGCCGTTAAGAACGGCATGTATTACGTTGTATACGGCAAGGATTCCGGCATTCGGAAGTATTATACGAATCTGGACATTAAAGTTGCCGGAAAGACCGGTACGGCCCAGGTCAGCCTGAACCACCCGAACAATGCGCTTTTCCTTTCTTATGCACCGTATGAGAAGCCGGAAATCTGCGTAACCGTCGTCATTCCGAACGGATACGCATCCCAGCATGCCGCTGTCGTGGCGCGTGAAGTTTACGGCTATTATTTCATGGATGACAACCACGACGCCCTGTTAAGCGGCAACGTATTTGCAGCCAACATTTCCCATGTAGGATACACCGACTAAGGAGCAGCAATGGACAACAACGTAATCATCAAAGGCTATAAAGACGGCATTTTGCTTGTGCTGAATCCCGACGTCACGTTTGAAGAAATCATCAAAAGCCTGACCGAGCGAATCAGACATTCCGCCAAGTTTTTGGGAAATGCGACGATGTCTTTGAAATTCGAAGGCCGTGAGCTGAACACGGACGAGCAGAAGGAGATTCTCCGTGTCATTTCCGAGAACTCCGACCTCGAAATCATCTGCGTCATCGACGGCAACGAGACCAACGAGGAAATCCTTCGCCAGACAATGAATCAGGTCATCGGAAGCCTCTCGACGAGAACGGCACAGTTCTATCAGGGCGTTGTCCGCTCCGGAAGAAGACTGGAAACCGAAAACTCCATCATCATTGTCGGAAACGTTGAAAAAGGCGCCGAAATCGTCAGCGGCGGCAGCATTATCGTCATCGGTGCGTTGCTCGGTTCTGCCGTGGCCGGAACGAATTCCAACCGGGAAGCGTTCGTATTTGCCGCACAGATGAAGCCCGAGAAGCTCGTCATCGGTCATTTCGAATACGAGAAGCCCGTGCTTACGGAAAAGGAGACGAAGAAAGAGAATAAGCTTCTTCGCAAGATGAACCTGATCAATTGCAGCATGATTGCCGAAATTGTTGACGAAGTGGTCAGGATGCGTCCCGTAACGGTTGATACGTTCGGCGCGGACGAAGATTTGTACGAACTCATAGACTGAGGATCATTATGTTCAAGAAACTGCAGTATCACGTAAACAACTATAAGTTCTCGCTTGTTTCGATCGTTATCATACTCGGTACCATCGGTCTGGTTTTGATTCAGAAACTGCAGGACAGCGATGAGAATCAGTTCGAACGTCAGCTTTACGGGCTTTTGTTCGGTCTTTTCGTCATGTTCGTCGTTTCGCTGATTGACTATCATTTCATCGCCAAGATGTTCATCCCGATTTATATCGGCAATTTCATTCTGATGATGATCTGTAAATACGTCAACTATTCGATGTTCCCGCTCGTATACGGATGGGCGCATTACGATGCGAGACGCTGGATCAAGATCGGAGGACACGGGCAGGCCGGCCAGGGCTTCGAGTTCATGCCATCCGAGATTACCAAACTGGTGCTGATCATATTCACGGCAACGCTTTTGGTCAGATTCGGAGAGCGCATGAACCGTTTCTGGAACCTGATGCTCATCCTTGTGCTCTGCATGCTTCCGATTTACCTTGTATTTTCCCAGCCCGACCTTTCGACGAGTATCGTGTTGATCGCAACACTTGCGTTCATGCTTTTTATCGGCGGGCTTTCGTATAAGATTGTCATTCCGACGATACTGGCGTCGATTCCCGTCATATATTTTCTGTTCTGGTATATTCAGCAGCCGTTCCAGAAGATCCTGAACAAATACCAGGCTCCGCGTATTCTTTCGATTCTCCATCCGGAAGATTATCCGGCTGAAATGTACCAGCAGAACCAGGCCGCGGCCGCCATTGAATCCGGCGGCATGTTCGGAAAGATGATCATCGGAGACACCTCGCACCGCATGACCAACTACGTGCCGGTTGTGGAATCCGACTTCATCTTTTGCAGCATTGCAGAGGAGTTCGGTTTCTTCGGGTGCGTCATCACCATTTTCCTGTTTATGCTTATGACCTTCATCGGCTTCCGTGTCGCAATGAACGCCAAGGACCGCCTCGGTTACCTGATCGCGTCCGGTATTTCCGTTATGCTGTGCCTGCAAACCATCGTTAACATCGGCGTCGTGACCACACTGCTTCCGAACACCGGAATACCGCTTCCGTTCGTAAGCTCAGGACTCAGTTCACTGCTGATCAGTATGGCGACAATGGGAGTGCTTTTGAACGTAGGACTTCAGAATAAGTCGACGCTTCTTGAAAAAGACAAATACGAAATGGACCTTAAGGAGCTCCTCTGGAGTTCGGAAAGGAAATGATATGAAAAGATTGCTTGCCCTGCTTCTTTGCTTTGTTCTTGTGCTCGGACTGACCGGGTGCAAAGACAAGGATGCGGAACTGATGGGCAATTACAAAGCAGAAGACAGTCTTGTGCAGGTCGATGTAGGTGCGCTTGTGGAAGCAAGCTTTGCCCCGATGCTCACGGAGTTTTATATCTGTGACATCAGCCACGACATGCTCGATACCGACTATGTTTTCGACGAAGAGAAACCGGACCGTAAGGGCAGTGTTTTCGTCATCAACCGGACAACGAACGAGCTTGTTTTCGGCTACCGGATGGACGAGCTTTTCTTCCCCGCGAGCCTTACCAAACTGATGACGGCGCTGGTCACGATGGAGCGCTGTTCCTTTGATGAGAAGGTCATCATTTCAAAAGAAGTAGGAGAGTTCACAAGAGGTTCCGTTTCCGAACTGAAGGAAGGAGACGTGCTGACCGTCAAAGACCTTCTGATGTGCCTTCTTGTCAGCTCTGCAAACAATGCTTCGATTGCTCTGGCCGAGCATGTTGCCGGCAGCGAGGAAGCCTTTGTCGAATTGATGAATGCCGAAATCAAGCGTCTGGGCGGCCGTAACACGACTTTCAAGAACGCGAGCGGCCTGCATGATGAGAAGCATAAAACAACGCCGTACGACGTTTATATCGTCTACCAGGAGTGTATGAAGTATAAGGAGTTCCGCGAAATCGTCGGCATTACCGAGAAATCGTACGAATATACCGATGCAAAAGGCAAGAAGCTTTCCCGGAAGGTTTACACGACAAACTGCTTTAAGACGAGAGACGAGAAAGAGCATGTGGATTATCCGAGCAGCATCACGATTCTCGGAAGCAAGACCGGAACGACGAATGCAGCCGGCTATTGCATGATTCTTCACATTCAGAACAGGGCCGGCACCGAGTACCTGATCGGCGTGTTCCGGGCGGAGAACAAAGACAAATTATACGGAAAATTGAATGAATTAATGACAACTTACTGCCTGACGGATTAACTGCCCCCGAATTGTAGAAATTTCGTGAATTTGAGTTGTCATTTTCCTGCGTGTATATTATAATAGAATCATCTAAAAACCCTTTTAAGGAGGACAAAGCAATGGTACAGATTATTGCCGGTGAAAAAGGAAAAGGAAAGACCAAGATATTACTGGACAAGGTGAATGCCGATGTGGCAACATCCAAGGGTACCATCGTCTATCTGGATAAGAGCAATAAGCATATGTATGAGCTCAACAACAAAATCCGCCTTATCAATGTAAACGATTATTGTGTGGAATGTGCTTCCGAATTTGTCGGTTTCATTTGCGGAATCATCTCTCAGGATCACGATCTTGAGAAGATTTATCTGGACAGCTTTTTGAAGATTGCCTGCATGGGCGCCGATGATATCGACCGTGTCATCGAGAAACTCGATATGGTTTCCGCCAAGTTTAAAGTGGATATCATCATCAGCCTTTCGGCCAATGCCGAAACCCTTTCCGAATCCGTTAAGCAGAAGGTTATCGTAGCTCTGTAAACCGGATTTTCGCCAGCTTTTATTTGGGAAGATATACATTCTGTCGCCGGATTCGTTCCGGCGACATTTTTTTATGAATTTTCAGCGAATTTTGGGCCTGATTTACGCCAAATGCTTTTCTTTTCGAAGCCGTTATAGTATAATAAACTTCGTATGGACTGAAATCGGAAAGGAGGGTGACAGAATGGCCGAAAAAAGAATCGTAAAGCGCACCAGCGCGGTGTCATATCTGAATTTCGGAACGATTGTCATCGCTCTTTTTTGTTTGTATCTTCTGATCAATATCGTCATTTATCTGAACAGGCCGCACCTTTCCATCTACGAAGTTCAGCTTCTTCCGATGGCAAGCGACACAAAGGCCGAAGCGGTCATCATTCGAAACGAAAACTCCGTCAAAACCGGAATTGCCGGATTTGTCAATTACTATATGAGAAGCGGTACCCGTGTTTCCAAAGGAGAGACGGTTTATTCGATTGACGAAAGCCGCCAGATTTACAATCTGATTTCCGGAAACGATTACAAATACACGCTTTCCGACGACGACATCGAGCAGATCAAAAGCTGCATTTCCTCATTCAATAATTCCTATACGAAGGGTGATTTCTCACAGGTTTATTCACTGAAGGACGAGCTGACGACAACAGTCAACAGCATTTCCGATACCTATCTGATGGAGCACTTAAACCAGATTCTTGTCGATCAGTCTTATCAGGGCTCGCTTACGGTGCATAAGGCCGAGGCACCCGGACTCGTTTCGTATTTTTCAGATTCGCTTGACGGTCTTACTTATGAGAAGGTCTCGAAGGACACCTTTGACAAATCTGACTACAAGAGCACCAATCTGTTCGATGCGAATCTGAAGGAGCAGGGCAGCACGATTTACAAGCTTCTGACCGATGAATCCTGGATGCTTGTTTTGAAGCTTACCGAAGATCAGTATCTGAAGCTTAAGGATAAGACCGAGATCAACTTCACGATAGAAGAAGACGGTCTGCATCTGACCGCTCCGATTTCCTGCGACGTAAGAGACGGCCTTTATATTGCCTGTATTTCCTTAAGGCAGTACATGGTCCGCTACCTGAACCGCCGCTTCTTAACGGTATCGCTCGATATGGAGAAGACTGTCGGCCTGAAGATTCCGAATACGGCCATCTTTGAAAAGCAGTTCTTCATGGTGCCGAAGGAATACCTGACAAACGGCGGCGACCAGTCAGGTAATAAATACGGCGTCAACATATTAAAGCATGATGAAAAAACCTACGAGAAGTTTTTCGTTTTCCAGCCTGTCGAGGTCTATTACGAGGACGACAATTACTGCTATATCGACATGAAAGCAATTACGCACGGCACCTTTATTTACAGTGAGCAGACGCAGGATTCCTTCCAGGTTTCGCTGGTCGGCAGGCTGACGGGCGTATATTGCGTCAACAAAGGATTTGCGCAGTTTCGAAGAATTAACGTGATTCAGGAAGGCAAGGAGTTCTCCGTTGTCGAGAACGGCCTGAGTTACAGCATCGCCGAGCATGATCATATTGCGAAGGATGCCAAAACGATCGAAGAATCACAAACGATATACTAAGTGAAAGGAACCTGATTTATGATTTCCGATAATTTGGCCGAAGTCAGGCAGGAGATCGCCAGGCATGCGGCACTGGCAGGCCGTGAGCCCGGAGAGATCACGCTGATTGCCGTCAGCAAGACAAAGCCCGCCTCGATGGTGGTTGAAGCTTTTGAGGCCGGACAGACCGTCTTCGGCGAGAACAAAGTGCAGGAGATGTGCGAGAAGAACGAGCAGCTTTCCGATTTGCCGCTTTCCTGGCATCTGATCGGGCATCTGCAAAGCAATAAAGCAAAAAAGGCCGTTGCCGTAGCGGATATGATTCATTCGGTGGATTCCGTGAGTCTTGCCCAAACCATCAATAAATATGCGGCCGCAATCGGCAAGGTGCAGGATATTCTTCTTGAGATTAACGTCGCGCAGGAAGAAAGCAAATTCGGTCTGACGCTTTCCGATGCGGAGGCTGCGGTCCGTGAAATCGCAGGACTTCCGAATGTCCGTTTACGCGGATTCATGACAGTTGCTCCGTATACGGAGAATGCCGAGGAAAACCGTGGCATTTTCCGCAGTCTCAGGCAATTAATGGTTGACATTAATGCGAAAAGCATTGATAATATTTCCATGGATGTTCTTTCCATGGGAATGAGCGGAGATTACGGCGTTGCCGTTGAGGAAGGAGCCACTCACGTAAGGGTCGGAACCTTCATTTTCGGCAGGAGAGATTACAATATTTGAAAAGGGGACGAAAACCATGGGATTCATGAAGAAGATTGTCGATTCGTTGAAGCTTTCCGATGACAGCGATTACGATGATTACGACGATTATGATGATTATATAGCCGCTGAAGAAGAGAAGAAGCGCAAGAGAGAGGAGAAAAAGCAGGAAAAGGCCAAGGAGCCCCGCACATCCCTCAAGGAAATGATTTTCAAGAAGAAAGCGCCTGAGCAGAATGTCGGCTATCAGGATGACGGATACGCAGAGGATCCGATGTATGCGCAGAATGCACAGCAGATGATGCCGCAGCAGCCCCAGCGCCGTCCTTTATACGACAACAATACCGTTTCCATTCAGGAAAGAAGAAGCGGTTACATGAACGGCACGACAACGTTTGCCGACCGTTATAAGGCCAGGGAGGCCGCACGCTACGGCGCTCAGCAGCAGGCTGCTCCGGTGAACCAAAAGCCGCAGGCACAGCGTCCGATTCTTCCGGCTGCGCCTCAGGCTCCCGTGCAGAAGACCGTGAAGGATGCGCTCGGCGTTACGATTCTCAAGCCTCAGAGTTTCGAAGATGCCAGAGAGATCTGCGACAACCTTATCGACGGCAATCCGATCATTGTTAATCTGGAAGGCTTTGATACCGACCGCTCACAGCGTCTGATGGATTTTGTTTCCGGCTGTGTATATGCCATCGGTGCCAATCTGCATCAGATTTCCAGCTATATCTTTATTATTTCACCTGCAGATGTCGATATTACCGGAGACTACAACGCTTTGATGCGTCATGACGGTTTCGGCGTTCCGACATTCAATAAACGATAAAGGGAGGCAAATACCATGTTAACACCGGTAGAGATTCAAAATACGAAGTTCAAGTCCGCCGCAAGCGGATACAACAAGGGTCAGGTTGATCAGTTTATGGAGGATCTCAATAAGGACTATGAATACTTGTATCGGCAGAATCTCGAACTGTCCGATAAGGTGAAAAGTCTGAATGACCGGGTTCAGTATTATGCCACCATTGAAAAATCTTTGCATAAGGCACTTGTGCTTGCCGAGAAATCGGCCGAGGAGACCAAGGCTGCCGCTTTAACGGAAGCGAAGAGCATCGAAAAGCAGGCTTATGCTGATGCACAGATTATCCGTAACGATGCCGAGAAAGAGCTTGCCAAGCTTCATACACAGACGCTCCGCCTGATGCAGCAGTATGAGACCTACCGTGCACAGTGCCAGTCGCTGCTTCGTTCCCAGCAGGAGCTTCTTGACAGCAGAGTCTTTCAGATCAATCTGAAGGAATTCGAAGCCTATACGGAATACTTACAGCAAAAGCCGAAGGATGCGGGCGATGAAAAGAAGTAAGATTGTTTTATTTTCCCTGCTTCCGGTTGCCCTGATTGTTTTGGATCAGATTACCAAATGGCTGACCAGAAGACATTTTTCGAAAAAGCCCGACGATGTTGCCCTGATTCCGAAAGTTTTGTATTTTCGTTATGTTGAAAACCGCGGAGCCGCGTGGGGAATCCTGCAGGGACGGTTCCAGATTCTGTCCGTGCTGTCAATCATATTGATTGTCGGTTTTCTGTATGCGCTTTACAAGATTCCGAAGACGCGCCGTTACATACCGCTGATCATCATCTTTGTATTTTTGACATCCGGCGCCGTCGGCAACCTGATTGACCGCCTTGTTTTCGGATTTGTCACGGACTTCATCTACTTCAGTCCGATCAATTTCCCGGTATTCAATGTAGCGGACATTTATGTTACCTGTTCGGTTTTCGCGCTTTGCATAGCGATTTTGTTCTGTTATTCGGAAGAGGAACTGTCCTTCCTTCCGTTTTTCGGCTCGAAGAAGCCTGCCGATGCAGAACCCGAACAGAATGACGAAGAATAATCACAGGGAACTTCTCCTATCGGGAGAAGTTCTGTTTTTTAGGAGACACGATGGAAGAGGAGAAGGTTTATTATCTGGAAAATGACCAGACCGGCGTTCGTTTGGATAAGCTTCTTTCCGATCTGGACCCCGATCTGACCCGCTCGCATGCGGAACAACTGATAGAAGCCGGAAAAGTCTCCGTCAACGATAAGGAATGCCGCAAGGGCTCCTATAAAGGCAAAGAAGGAGATTTGATCCGGGTTTTGATTCCGGAACCCGAGGAAACAGAAATTCTTCCCGAGAAGATGGATGTGCCGATTCTTTACGAGGATGACGATATCATCATCGTCAACAAACCGAAGGGCATGGTTGTTCATCCGGCGCCCGGGCACAATACCGGCACGCTAGTTAACGGGCTGTTGTATCATTGTAAAGATTCGCTTTCGGGAATTAACGGAAATCTGCGTCCTGGAATCGTGCATCGGATTGACCGGGACACGACAGGCGTTTTGGTCGTATGCAAAAATGACAAAGCTCACCTGAGTCTCTCGAAGCAGCTTTCGGAACACAGCATCACAAGAATCTATTATTGCATCGTACAGGGCAATGTTACCGAAGACGGAACCGTCGATGCCCCGATCGGAAGAAGTCCGAAAGACCGAAAGAAGATGGCCATCGTGCAGGGCGGCAGAAGAGCAGTGACCCATTACCATGTCATAGAACACCTGAAGGGCGGTTACACATTTCTTTCCTGTCAGCTCGAAACCGGAAGGACGCACCAGATTCGTGTCCATATGTCGTCCCTCGGGCACCCGCTCGTCGGTGATACGGTTTACGGAAGCAGCAAACAGCCTCTGACCGGCGAAGGTCAGGTATTGCATGCCGGTGTTCTCGGTTTCATTCACCCGGGAACCGGCGAATATGTCGAATTCAGTGCCGAACTTCCGGAATACTTCCGGGATTTACTCGAAAAACTCAGGAGATGACATGAAAAGGTTTTTGGAAACCGAAATCCGCGACCGTTTTTTTGTGAAGCAGGAGAGGCTTATCCTGTACGGGCTTCCCTTTGTCGGCAAAACGCACCTGTTACGCTTCCTGCAGAATGACAGGCAGATGAAAAGCTATGTGCTTTGCGATCTGACGATCGACCGCGAACTGACGGCAGGCATCAAAAAGACGCTTTCCGGGGAAGAATCCCTTTGCAGATTCCTTTCCGAATACTTCGGCATGAAAGAGGATTATGTCCGGGATTCGCTTTCCGTTTTCATGGACGGGCTTGAGAATCTCGGGGAGGATGCCGCATATTTGGAATCTGCCGACCTTCCGAAACATTTTGCCGCCACGACTTCCAGAATCGACGTATATGGCATTTCCCGCGATTCCCGTAAAACGATGCTTTCTTACGTAAAAGTGTCTCCGTTTTCGTTTTATGAGTTTTTAGAGGCAGTTGAAGAGAAAAATGACATCGCTTATACCGGATTTCTCCGTTTATATAAGAATTCCGAAACCGGCATGCCGGAGCACCTGGCTGTCATGCTTCGCGAGCTTTTCCACGATTATATGCTGACCGGCGGTTTCCCGGATGCGATTGAGCAATACCGCAAAAACCGTAACGATCTTTCGGAAATCCGGCGGGTTCAGGGAAGCATTTATGCTTCGGTTATATTACGGATTCAGTGCAGTCTTCCTGAGGGCTTAAGCGAAGTGAAAATCAGACAACTGCTTTCCTATATCCGGCAATATGCTGATGACAATCGCGGACGATTTCACCCGGGGCACATCAGAAGAGGAGCCCTGCAGCGTGAGTTTGAGTCTGAAATCCGTTATCTTTGCGATTTCGGGCTGCTGATTCCGATATATGATGAAACCGGGGAGCTTTACCGTTTTGAGCTCTGTGACTGCGGTCTGACCCGATATCTATGCAACGACTATGATATGTTTTACCGGCTCGGATACCGCGACTCCCTTCCGGAATATTTCTATCAGAACTATTTATATTCGCTCTTAAATTCGCGCGAAAAGAAGATTTTCATCAAAAAATCAGACCGTTCGCACTATTTATGCTACACCGATGGAACCATAGGTTTTCGGCATTCTTCGACCAATCGGGCACCCCTTTCATACGATTCGGAAGGAGAGAGCGGGGGCAACATTAGTGCGAGTTCCGTATATCGGCTGATTGACCATGCCTCAGGCGGCAAAAACGGCGACCACAACATACAGTATTTTTCTCTTGAGCAAACACAATTTTGAAAAAAATGTGAACTTAAAGAGATAAATATTCATTGACAACTAAATTCTAATTATGTAGAATAATGATTACCGAAATGTACTAAGGTAGTAGATGATTTCCGGACTTAATCATGTATTTCACACAAGTATAGGTGGTAGTTATTCTATGGGAGATATTAGATTGCATGAAGGCGAACTGAATGTAATGGAACTGTTATGGTCCAATCAGAGCCTTGCTGCAAAAGATATTGCAAAAATAATCAAAGATTATATCGGCTGGGAAAAGAATACAACCTATACTGTTATCAAACGTCTGATTGATAAAGGGGCTGTAAAACGGGAAGATCCGGGATTCCTTTGCAAAGCCGTTATCACGAAGAACGAAGTTCAGCAGATCGAAACCAGAGCTTTAATCGATAAAGTGTACGGCGGCGAGCTGATTGCTTTCTTTACCGAATTCCTCGCAAACCAGAATCTGGATGCTGAAGAAGTCAGAGAGCTTCGTAAGATTTTGGATTCCCAATACAGACGTTTGTTATAATTTGAATCTTAACGGTTCGTCCTACGGACGGGCCGTTTTATTATTTCCGGAAAATGTAATGCATGCAGAGTTAAAAAACAACGATCTGCAATCCATTAAAAACACGGTTTTCGGTGCAAAAACAGGCAAAAGAGAGTACTTCCCGCCTCTGAATATTTCTTCGCTAAACGCAGGTTTAACGAAGAAATAGGTTGATTTTAGGCCGAAAGAGTGGTATAATTGACCTGTAAGCCGTTATATGCTGTTTTGAGGCTTTTTGCCGTATTAAGCATTGTTATCGTATATTTGACCGTTTGCAATATGTTTTGCGTTATGCAATCTGTTTTCTTTTATCGAGGAATCATTATGGCTGACAAGCAATCCTATGCGGAACAAAATAATATCAAAAACGAATTGCGTTTACGGGAACTTCGTGCGCAGCTGCCTCCGTATTGCGGCACATTTTTCAGAGGCATCGAACAAGTTACCGCTTCACGTACCAGAATTGCGTATGCGGTTGATTTAAAAGTTTTCTTTGAATTTCTGATTTCGCGTAATCCAACGCTTAAAGGTAAAACCGTACGTGAGGTTCCGTTATCGCTTCTTTCAGAGCTGCAGTCGTATGACATTGAGGAATACCTTGAGTATTTGAAGGTTTACGAAAAGGACGACAATGTTATCACGAATTCCGAACGCGGAATCAAACGTAAAATCTGTTCTTTACGTGCATTTTACAATTATCTGTACAAAAACCATGCAATTGAAAACAATCCGGCCATTCAGGTTTCCGTGCCGAAGCTGCATGAAAAAGTCATCATCAGGCTCGATCCGGATGAAACCGCAAGGCTTCTTGACTGTGTGGAAAGCGAATATTCGGGTTCCGACAGGCAGAATGCCTTTCATCAGCGGAATAAAGTCCGTGATCTGGCTTTGATGACTCTCCTGCTCGGAACAGGTGTTCGTATTTCCGAATGCATCGGTTTGGATATTAACGATCTGGATTTTGAACACGACCGCATGAAAGTCGTTCGAAAAGGCGGCTATGAGGCATTCGTATATTTTGGTGAAGAAGTACGCGAAGCGTTACTCGATTATTTGGAAATCAGAAAGAACCAGACGACTAAGGAAGGTCACGAAAACGCTTTGTTCCTTTCCGGACAGCAACGCCGCATGACCGTCCGTGCCGCGGAGAATCTAGTCAAGAAATATGCGCAGAACTGCATTCCGTTAAAGAGAATCACGCCGCATAAGCTACGCAGCACGTACGGTACCAGCTTGTATCAGGAAACCGGCGATATATACCTTGTCGCAGACGTATTGGGCCATAAAGACGTAAATACGACCAGAAAGCATTATGCCGCCATTGAGGATGAAAGACGCCGTGCAGCGCGAAATAAAGTGCATCTGCGAAAAGACTGAATTCTGCCTGACCGATGGCAGCATTATAAACCTTCGGAAAAGCAACGCGAAAACATATTATCACGGGACTGTCAGGACTGTATCCACAGGGATACTTTCCGCAGTCCTTTTATTTTTTTACGAAGTGCTTTTACATATTTGCGAAACAGCGTTGTTGCTCTGCTCAGTTCAGCTTTAGTTAACGGCTTTCCGCCGTAACTTGCACGCTCCGTCAAAGAAGCAAATTCGTTCAGTTCGGATTCCGGAAGGCCAAGTTCAAGGCCGAAATCAACAGACATATTATGAAATACGTTAATCTGTTTATCCAGATAATACCGGTTCAAAAGCTTATTCAATAAAACATATTGATTAGAAAGCCGTTTATTGTTCGGGATACAGTAAAGTCTTACTTTTCTTATAATTGTTCTGATGATCAGATATAAAATAAACAACACCAGAGCAATCAAAACGATATATAATAGTCCGATACCCAGTCTTGTAGCCTGCGCCGTCAGTACCTGCATGGGTGCCTCACCGCCGTCCCCGGAAAGATATCTGCCGAAATTTGACCAGAAACCCTGCCCGTCGCTACTCTCCGACTGTGAACCTGTTGTAAGTTCTACCGGAATCCAACCGAATCCGTCGATATAGATTTCCGCCCAGGCGTGAGCCTTGCTATCGTTCACGGCAACCTCAATGACATATGCGTCATCCGTATCGGAAATCAAAAGATTATCGCCGTCATACCAGTCTCTGTAATCCTCTCCTTCCACAATGTCGGAAGCATCGGCAGCCGTTTCAATATCAATGCAATAGCCTTCAACGTAACGTGTAGGAATCCCCATTTGTCTGAGGAGCAAGGCCCCTGCAGTTGCGAAATAAACACAGTAACCCTTCTTTTGTTTTGTAAGAAAATAGGCGACAAAATCCCTGTTTCTCGGCGTTTTACCAGGCGCTAGCGTATATTGGAAGTTATCACGGAAATACCGCTGAATCTGAACAACAATCTGCATCGGGGTTCCATGAAAACCCTCTTCATCACAGATCTGCTTAAGCAGGTCTCGGAGATCATCGGGAACCGACGTATAATTATCATAAACATACTTTTTATATGCTTTATGATAATAGTCCGTCTGATCAGCCTGAAGTGCTATATTTTCCGCGAGAAGCGGATAATACAAATGATTATGATACGAATAGTCTATTGTACCGGATCCTTGATAGTTTAACCTGCAAAATGTGTCGTAAACACCGGAATCTTTGATATTATCCTCTCTGCCAGCATAATACGGATAGATTATCTCCCCTTGAACAGCAAAGTCAACGGCTTTTATACGCATTAATGCATAAGCTGACAAAGACTGCCCTTCATTCAGTCTTTCTGCAAGATATGAAGATTCCAATGTGGCAAAACGCAGAGCGTCTTCAAAAGACAGTTTTTCGCCGTTAAAATCGTTTACACTAATCCCCATCTCTTTCCATGTGTTCTTTATATACCGGTCATACGTTCTTTCGGAAAGATATACCGGTGCCGTTGAGTAAGGTACATACTGCACCAAAAGATCCGTCTCGAAATCGAATGTGACCTCACGGATGCCGCCGAGTCTGCCGTTTCCGATTCCTCCGCGCGTTTCGTAACTGTTGAAAAATGCCGTTATGCCGTGCATGGCAAATTCCGAAACTGCATCATCCGTGCTCCGTTTCCATGCACTGGCGTTGTTTCTGGCACGATACGGAAACAATCGAAGCAAAAAGAAGGAAAGGAAGAAAACCCCGGCAAGCGTTAAAAAGCCATATGCAAAAAGCGAAATAAAAGATCTGCCCGCAGGCATGGACAGGAAAGAAATGTTTTTCTTTTTAAGCGTAAACCCCGGGTGTTTCAGATTTATTCCCATGCGGTAGCGTTTACAGTGCTTCATGATCATACAGAAGATGCAGGGAAACATTACAAGAAATACGTAGATATAGCGAACATTGTTATCACATAGGTAGATGCAAATCTGAACAAAAGGAAAAGCCAAAAGAAACAAAACAATACCGCTCATATACTCGGAAATCACGGCATTACAGATGCAAATCTCCAGGAAAAGCATCAGCAACAAACAGCAGGTAATTGTTACATTTCTATCGGCGTACATCTCCTGGTAGACACGTACGCCTCCCAGATTCAGTTTTTTATCGACAGCCTCCATAACGATATTGGTAATGGCATTCATACCGCTGTTGGCCATCGTGACAAGCCCGATTGCCAAGGGAAGAAAGATTACAAAAAGCAGAATATAGCCGAGATTGAAGAAAAGCTTACGATAATAAAACATCGATGCCAATGCGGAAAGCAACACGGCTGCAAAGCCGATTAACACGCGGCTGCACGGCAAATCAAAGGATGTAATCACAAGCATATTAAGACCGTAACAGGTCAGAAAGATCAAAAAACCCTTAACAAGGCACACAATAATCCTGTCACGCGACGGAATCTCCTTCTCTTCCATCTCGTAAATCCGGATTCCGGTCTTCTCCCGGTAGTCCTGCATTACCTTCAGATTTTTCTGTGCGATTCTTGTCATGGATACTCTTTCTATTTCGTAATTCGATATACTCGCGCCGAATTCTTATGATTCATTACCAGATTGCCTTCGAATTTCGGATGAGACGAACAGGTAATCATAAAGCCGGGCTTCGTAATATGTAACGGCTGCGGAGTCCTTTCGGAATTCTCTTCGGGTTTAATGTCGTAAAACAGCTGCATCAGCAGTTGAATGATATCCTCTTCACGGGCAACGACTGAATGCAAAGTCTCTCCGTCATCTCCTATGTAAGCAACGGAAAATCTGAGCTTCTGCTGCTGAAAGAAAGATATAATGGTAAATGCCACATCAAAGAACGCATTGAGTTGGGAAAGATTTCTGAAGTTTTGTTCCAGATATACGGTAAACTGTTCGCTTAACGGCTCTGAGAATTCCTTTACCATCAAAGCATCGGCCTTTGCACTCAGTTTCCAGTGTATGGTTTGCAGTTCATCACCCGGAATATAGTCCCTGATTTCAAAGATTTCAGAGCGGTCCTCTCCTTTACCGGAATCCTCAGCAGCCTCCTCGCCGCTATCGGGAAAATGATGGTTTTCAAAAGAAGAGTTTTCCGTCTCAACCGGAGAAGGCAACACAACAGTTTCGGCAAAAGAATCCGTTTTTTTCTTATATCCGGCAAGATTAAACAGGCTTGAGCTAGTCAGTTCAAACAGTTCTGCGCGAAAAACGCCGCAATAATCAAAAGACAGAGTTAACACTCTCTCCTGCTCCTGCTTCGGAAGCAGCGTAAAACCCACTTCGTGCGTATATTCACCGGGTTCCATGGTATGATGAAGACGAAATCTCAAAACACACTTAGTATGCGGATAAACCGATGGATTTTTAGCCTTTAGAATCAGTTTCACGGTATGACCGCGTTCCGTAAAGAAAGTATGAAAAGAAATATCTGCTGTAAGACGGTTTCGCGTCAGGAAGAATCCGAAGGCTGATGTTACTAAGATGACAAGTAAAGCAATTAAGAGCATTAAAGTAACGGCGTGATTGTTATAAAGATAAATAACAGTCAACGCCAATACAATGAATATCAGCTTACAATATGCTAAAATGCGATCCTTCATGGATACTCCCGAATATCAAAAAGTAATCTTAGCAACTTTGACTTCGTTCTGCAAAGTACGAAGTAACGACAAAACATCAACATCCTTGGCCTTAGCCTTGGAATTCAAAACGATTCTGTGTGACAACACGGGAACCAGATTCGCGACAACATCATCCATGCCGACATAATCTTTGCCATGCATATAAGCATACGCCTTGGACATGCGAAGAAGAGCCTTCGTTCCTCTCGGGCTGATCCCCAAACCGATGAATTCATTATTCCGGCTTGCTTCGGCAAGATTCACGATAAAATCATACACGGCATCATCCACATGAAGACCGGCAACGGTCTCCTGAATGGCCGTAAAATGCTCTGTATCAATGACAGGCTGAATCTTATTGAAAGGATTATCGGACTTCAGAATATCAACAGAAGAATCATGGCTCGGATAACCGACGGAAAGACGAATCATAAAGCGATCCAGCTGCGATTCGGGAAGACGCTGAGTACCTGCACTTCCGAAAGGATTCTGCGTGGCAATGACGAAAAACGGCTTCGGAATGAAATGAGTCGTTCCGTCAACGGTAACCTTGCCTTCCTCCATAATTTCAAGGAGGGCGGACTGCGTCTTCGGTGAAGTACGGTTAATCTCGTCTGCGAGAAGCAAATTACACATAGCAGCGCCGCTATGATACTCAAACTCACGGGACTGCGGATTAAACATCGAAAAGCCGGTAATATCACTCGGCATGACATCCGGTGTAAACTGTACACGCTTATAGCTTAAGGACATTGCTTCGGAAACAGATACGGCAAGTGTTGTTTTGCCGACACCCGGAATATCCTCCAAAAGAACATGTCCGCCTGCAAGCATCGCACAAAGCACCTGCGCGATAACCTCGTCCTTACCTTTAATATTCTTCTTAATCTCGTCAATAATCTGCTGCATTAAAGAATCCAAGGATGACACCTCCGCAATTATTCTGCAGTAAATTATACCATAATAGTGCAGGAATATCCATAGATTATGCCAGCTATCTGACAGCATCGCTATATGCAAAATGATTAGTCGGAATGATTGATTTCAATTGGAAAATACGATATACTGACACAGAATTCAAAGAAACGGAGAAGCGGCGTTGAAATTACAGCAGTTATACAGCCATACAAGAAAAGCGGTTGATGATTATCATATGATCGAAGACGGGGATAAAATCGCGATCGGCATATCCGGCGGCAAAGACAGTCTTACGCTTTTATATGCTCTGGCGGGATTAAAACGTTTCTATCCGAAGAAATTTGATTTGTGTGCGATTTCCGTAAATCTCGGGTTTCAGATAGATTACGATCCCATTCGCAAGCTCTGTGAGGATCTCGGTGTTCCATTTACGGTCGTGGATACGGAAATAGCCAGGATAATCTTTGAAGAAAGAAAAGAAGGCAGCCCCTGCTCTCTCTGCGCTAAGATGCGAAAGGGCGCCTTAAACGAAAAAGCGAAAGAACTCGGATGTAATAAGATTGCATATGCACATCATAAGGATGATGTAATCGAGACGATGCTGATGTCTTTGATCTATGAGGGACGTTTCTATACGTTTGCTCCGGTAACGGAATGGGACCGGATGGGACTTCAGCTGATTCGTCCGCTCATATATGTAAATGAATGCGATATTGTCGGCTTCAAAAACAAATATAACCTTCCGACTTTCAAAAACCCTTGTGAAGCTGACGGAAATACAACACGTGAATATGCCACGGAGTTAATCAAAAGCATTGACCGTAATGCTCCGGGAATCCGTGAGCGGCTGTTTCATGCCGTAACCGATTCAAAGCCTCTGACACATTGGAAGAAAGAGATATCCTCTTCTTCCGATCCGGAATCATAATGTTTCATTCCGGTTTCAAAAGATACTCATACCTTTCGAACCGGAATCATAATGCTTTGCTCCGGCTTTGAAAGGAACTCTTACCAAACAAACTGTTCAACATAACAGTAAAAGCCCTGTGATTAATTGGCCGTCACGTAAATCGGAATCAGAAGATAACGTCCGGCATGAATCGAATCACTCTTCAGGGAATTGGTCTTCTTAATCTCCTTCAGATAATCGGTAAAGCTGCCGCATTCGGGAACGTAGTAGGTTTTGGCAATCGACCAAAGCGAATCGCCTTCCTTAATCTGAATGCTCTTACAGGTCTTGTCCTGATAACCGTTACCGTATGCTTTATGGCTGCGGGCAGCGAAGAAAACAATCATAAGGGCAATCATAAGTAAAACGCCGAAACAGAAAAGAATGCGTACTGCAGGGTCTTTCGATACTCTCTGAAACATAATCCGTACCTCCGTACAAGTCGAACATTTGTTTGTTATGCTTTCATTATATCGAACATATATTCGGTTGTCAATATCATCATATGATGAAAAATAACCAAAAATATGTTCGATTTTTTGTGTATTTTTTCGAACAAATGTTTTGCATTTTCCGAAAACGAATGATATAATAGCCTTAGAACATCAGATTCATCGGAGGAAAGGATTATGCCCGGTAAGATTACGAACAAGCAAAAAGAGATTTTAGAGTATATCAAGGAACAGATCCTTGCCAAGGGATATCCGCCGGCACTGCGGGATATCTGTGAAGCGGTTCATCTTCGCTCCACTTCTTCCGTTCATGCACATTTGGAAACGCTTGAGCAGAACGGGTATATCAGAAGGGACCCGGCTAAGCCGCGCGCCATTGAAATCATCGATGACGATTTTAACCTGACGAAACGCGAAATCGTGAATGTTCCGATGATCGGTACGATTACGGCAGGTCAGCCGATTCTTGCCGTGGAATCCATCGAGAATTACTTCCCGATTCCGTCCGAGTATATGCCTAATGCCGAAACCTTCATGCTCCGTGTCAAGGGCGACAGCATGGTGAATGTCGGTATCTATGACGGGGACCAGATTCTTGTCGAGCGTCAGAATACGGCAAGAAACGGCGAAATCGTAGTCGCTCTCATAGACGATTCCGCTACGGTGAAGACTTTCTATAAAGAGAAAGGCCATTACCGTCTTCAGCCGGAGAACGATTATATGGATCCGATTATCGTCGATCATTGCGAGATTCTCGGCAAAGTCATCGGACTCTTCCGTCTCTTTTAATAACAAAAACCTCTTGCAATACAAAACGCCTTCCGCGGAACCGTTCGTCCGCAGAAGGCGTTCTTTCTTTACATAAGCATCGATTTCTTACATATCTTCATACATCTTGGCAAGCTCGGCAAGCTTCTCTGCTTCGGCAGGATCTACATCATCCTTAATTTCCTTAAGCCCTGTCTCGGCAGCATCCAAAACGACCTGCGCTTCGTCTGTAACATTATCGGTAATCTCTTCCGCAGCATCCGATACGGAATCTGCTACGCTCTCAGCGGCATCGTTCACATTTTCCGCAACAGCCGCAGCAGCTTCTTCAACAGCTTCTTCGCCGGTTTCTACGGCAGCATCAACAGTGTTTTCGGCCTGCTTTGTGATATCTTCTGCTGCTTCCTCGGCGGTATACATCACTTCACCCGGATTCAGATCAATCGTTTCGGGAATGACCTGGACAGGTTCGGGTGCCGGAGCAGGAGCAGGTGCCGGAACAACAGGTTGAACGTTTTGAACCGGAGCAACAGGCTGACTAAATACCGGCTGGATGTTCTGTACAGGTGCTGCATTCTGCCATGCGGCAGCTGCAGGAGCATTCACATAGAAAGGCGCAGCAGCGACAACCGGAGCAGCAGTATTAACGGCATTGTTGTTCATAATTGCATTCAGTTCTCTTACTCTGTGAATCGTGAAAAGCATGAACGCGAAAAGAAATGCAACATTCAAAATGTCATTTGCCGTTCCCTGGAAATTCAACCCGGCAATCTCAGCCGCATTCTGGTTGTCCACCAGCTTTATGAAGAAATTATCCTCATTCTCAATATAAATCGGAACAATATCCATTAAAACATCGAAAACAAGTCTCGCAAAGGCGATAACAAGAGCAAATGCGGAAAATACGATTGCCACATTAGACTTAAGCAAAAGTCCGATGCTTGAAAGAATCAGGAACAAAGCAACCAACAGGGACGCAAACGCGAACACCATCATGGCAACCTTATAGCCGTTAATGGAATCCGTCCATTCTTTCTTTAATTCACCGTCCAATACAAGCCAATTGATGAAATTCAACGTAAATGCAAGGAATACGATGCAAAAATCAATCAGCAAAAACAGTCGGCTTCTGCAAAACAAAGCAAGTCCGATCAACAAAAACGCAAACAGCATGATTGTGTTGTACAAAATAAGGTTTTTGTCAAAGTCGGACAAATTCTTCCCGTCTCTCCAGATAAAACATTTGAAAAATGATACAAAGAAGTTCTCGGAATTCGCTTTTGCGTAGGCCAGGGCCACATAAACCATCGTATAGAGATCGACAATGGCATAAACAGTCAAAAACGACGCTGCAAAATAAGAATATTTCTTACTCTTATCCATGACAAAACACCTCCTGTATGATTTGTTTTCATTATTTTATCATAAAATATCGGAAATTGAAACTGTTTTTCCGTCTCTCCATACTCTTTCGAGATCGTAAAACAGTCTGTCCTGCTTTGAAAAGACGTGTACGACGACATCGCCGTAGTCCATCAATATCCAGCCGCAGTTTTTCATGCCCTCGATTCTCTTCGGAACAACGCCTGCCTGCTGTAATTTTTCTTCGACATTGTCAACCAAAGCTTCCACCTGCGGAGCGTTCGCGCCGTCACAGATGACAAAATAGTCTGCAATCGGAGAAACCTCATCGATTTCAATGATCTTCAGATCTCCGGCTTTCTTCTCCTCAAGTGCCGCACAGACAATTCTAACGATTTCTTTCGACTGTAAATCCGCCATGTAAACTCCTATCCGAACTCTCCTTATTTAGGAAGTTCAATCTTCTTTTTCGTCTTGGATTCCCTGTATAAAACAATCTTCTTTCCGATAACCTGAACCACTTCGGATTTCGTCCGTTCGGCAAGCACGCGGCCCAAATCATCGGGAGATTCCTGACAGTTGTTCAAAACGGAAATCTTCACGAGTTCTCTTGCTTCGAGCGCTTCCGAAACAGCAGCCGTAATTTCGGGCGTAAGACGTCCTTTTCCGATTTGCATGATTGGTTCCGTACTCATCGCAATGCTTTTCAAAAATGCACGTTGTTTGCTGTTCATATGCCACCCCTATTTATAATAATCAAAGGAAAGCCCGTACATTCTTACGGTATCGCCGTCCTGAATGCCCAATGCTTCGAGCTCCTCCAAAATGCCGTTCGTCTTCAAAAAGTCCTGGAAGAAACGGAAGCCTTTTTCGGAATCCAGATTCGTATAACCGAGCATGCGCTCGATTCTCGGTCCTTCCACAACGTATTCGGCGGCATCGGCATCATACTCGACCGTGTAAGGCTCTTCCGCGCTTCCGAGAGCATCCGGGAAGAATTCCTGCTCGAATACGATCGGTTCCTCTTCAACAGACTTCAGCAGATTGAAGCAGGCGTATAACAGTTCTCTCACGCCCTGTCCGCTGACAGCGGAAATCGGATAAACCTGCGTGCCCTCGGGAAGACCGTCCCGAATCAGGGAAAGCGCAATTTCCTGCTCCTCTTCCGTAAACAGGTCCATCTTGTTCACGGCAATGATCTGCGGCTTTTTGCTCAATACTTCGCTGTATTTTTTGAGTTCGGCATTAATCTTATTGATATCATCTACGGGATCGCGTCCCTCTGTCGAAGCACCGTCCACAATGTGGATGATGACACGGCAACGCTCGACATGCTTCAAAAACTCATGTCCGAGTCCGACGCCTTCCGATGCGCCTTCAATCAGTCCCGGAATATCCGCAATGACAAAGCCGTCCCCGTCATCAAGTCTGACAACACCGAGATTCGGATTCAGCGTTGTAAAATGATAATTCGCAATCTTCGGTCTGGCGTTGCTGACACGCGATAAGAACGTGGATTTCCCGACATTCGGAAAACCGACAAGACCTACATCGGCGATTACCTTAAGCTCCAAAATGACATTCAGCTCGCGGCCTTCCTGACCGGGCTGCGCATATTTCGGAACCTGCATCGTAGGCGTCGCATAATGCTGGTTGCCTTTTCCGCCGCGGCCGCCGCGCAAAACCGTCACTTCACGGTTCTCGTGTGACAGGTCTGCAATGACCTTGCCGCTTTCCGCCTCCTTAATGACAGTCCCTTCCGGAACAAGCAGAATCAGGTCTTCTCCGTCCTTTCCGGCGCAACGGTTATTTCCGCCGGGTTCCCCGTTTTCGGCTTTGTATTTTCGCTTATAACGGTAGTCATTCAGCGTATTCAGACCTTCGTCAACGCGGAAAATGACATCACCGCCTCTGCCGCCGTCTCCGCCGTTAGGGCCGCCGGCCGCAATGAACTTCTCACGGTGAAAGCCAACATGACCGTCTCCGCCGTTTCCGGACCGGATATAGATTGTTGCAATATCCGCAAACATAATAATCTCCCAAAAAATAGTTGAAAAAAGCCCCGGTAATACCATTACCAGGGCTTCCAGTCAATGTTTCTTATTCGGCAATAGGATAAACGCTTGCCTGCTTCATGCCGCCTGCCTTGGTTTCAAACCGCAGTGTGCCGTCTACCAATGCGAACAGAGTATCATCTCCGCCGCGACCGACATTCACACCGGGATGAATCTTCGTGCCGCGCTGTCTGAAAATGATATTACCGGCCTTTACGAACTGACCGTCTGCTCTCTTAGCGCCCAATCTCTTGGACTCGGAATCTCTTCCGTTCTTGGTAGAACCAACACCCTTTTTATGAGCGAATAACTGAAGGTTCATCTGCAGCATCTCAATCACCTCCTGAAAAGTGTCTGATCAATCAACAATAGTAACAAACTGCGGATACTGATCCGCAACGCTCTTAAGTCCCAAAATCATCGACTCGAGCAATAACTGTGTTTCAGGGCACGATTTCTTCGTGAGCCGAAATTTCATATTCCCATCTGAAGCCTCGTATTCGGGCCTGTCAGCGGTAAAACTCAAAACGGAATTCACGGCGTTGATGCATAATGCGGAAACGGAAGCGCATACGATATCGTATCCTTCTTCAGCATAGCCCGCATGTCCGTTTACGGAAAATGCAACGACCTGATCTTTTGCCCTTTGAATGCTAATCGAAATCATGATTAAGCGTTAATCGCATCGATCTTGACCTGCGTATAAGCCTGTCTGTGACCGTTCTTCTTGTGGTATCCGGACTTTCTCTTGTAACGATAGACAATAACCTTCTTGGCCTTGCCCTCACCGAGAACGGTTGCGGATACGGTCGCGCCGGCAACACAGGGTGTTCCGATTACGAGTTCGTTATCGTTATTAACCGCAAGAACCTGATCAAATGTAAAGCTCTCGCCCTCAGCTGCGCCGAGTTTCTCAACTTTAATGATATCGCCTTCGGCTACCTTGTACTGCTTACCGCCAGTTGCAATAATTGCGTACATATTGGCACCTCCTATTATCATTACTCGCCAACTACGGTGGCACTTGCGTGCTCTTCAGACCCCATTGTGCGGCATACTGTAAAAACATAGCATATCGCAAGGAAAATGTCAAGAAAAATCTTACGGCAAAAACATATGATAAAGCAGCACTGTTTCAGGACAAAACCCGTCAGCTATCCTTGACCGAAGGCTTTACAAAGTTCATCTTATGTATCAAATAAACATAACAGATGAAACAGATCATGTGGTAGAGCATAGGAATCAGCATCAAAAAGTTTACAATCGAGACCATTCCATCAGTCTTTGATTCGGAACAAATATAGAGTATCGCCAAAATAACTAATGCTCCAACCGACATCCATCCGCCGGGAGAATCGTTCTTTCCGCTGATATATTCGTAAAACAGCCAGAAAATAACGATTTCGACAATTGCAAGCAGAACACTTATCAAGACAAGGAACATATCATAATCGTCATTATAAAACTTCGCAGGGTGACCTATCAGCGTAATCCCGACGGTGACGCCGGCCTCAACAAGCTCAAATGCCGCCGGAATGAAGAATACCTTTCTTCTGAATCCGCATATAACGGTAATGATAAACCGCATCAGCATGCAAAACGGCGGCAAAATGAAAAACAATCCTGACGGAACGAACAGAAAACAATATGTTTGCCCCGGACTCGGCGTCTGCACCATCAGCCAGACCAGACAGCCGATAAATGCCATCGCCTCACAGACAGCCAGCCAATAAAGCAGTTCCTTGTTCCAAGGCATGCCTGTTTTGATGCGTTTTCTAAACAGATTTACATTTTTCACACTTGAATCGGATGCCCCGGAAAGGCAGTATCCGTTTCTGTCTTTTACAAGATATCCGGCAAAATTATGTTGTTCATCATAGATTTTCACGTTTGTATTTCCTCCGGACTCTTACGCCTAAATAATCAAACCATTTTGCTTCCAGGACAAAGCAAACCGCCGAGGCGAACTGCGCCATGACATACTGCGGTATGTTCAGGTTCTCCGTAAAAAGAAGCAGAAATCGGAATCCGGCAAGGCAGAACAGCCAGACGCCGAAATTTCGGTTAAAATTCCCCGAAAGTTCCATAAATGCAACACAGGTACAAACCAGGGCAATGAACTCGAACGCCATGCCGAAACGGCCGGGATATTTGCCTGAAAGAAATTGCAGGCACGTGCACAGATAACTGACTCCGTGAATGCAAAACGCAGTCAGAAAAAGAAAATGTTCGCGTACCAAAACCGCCAATGTAAACAAAAACAACGTCGAAAACAACGGATACATATGAAGATCCAAGTCATACAAAAGCCCCATATAATAAAGTGATGCATAATATCCGTTTCCGAACTTAAACATATACCCAAGAGCGGTCAGCAGTGCCGAAATCACGCCGATGAAACAGATATAGAACATCAGCCGGTATCCGCTTGAAGCAAGAATGATCTTCGGCTGTTTCGCAAGCTTCAGATGAAGACGCATCGGCATGACGGAGTTCTTGCTTTCTTCGAATTCCCTGTCCGGAATCGATCCGACATACTTCCCGTCTTCTGTGAAAAACTTCATATCGACATAGTCTCCTTCTTAAGAATTTCGCTCAGTTTCATTCCCGCGAGTAGAAACTGAACCATCCGCAATACAAAGAAAATCAGCCAGGCCGAGGCAAATAACATCTCCTTTTTCCCGGCATCGGAAAAACGTATTTCGTAAAGATCATATGATTCTTTATCAAGATACAAAGACCACACAAGCAAAAGAAATGCAATCAAGCCGGGTACGATGAAAGCCGGTTTTCGGAAAAGTTTCCGTATTGAAAAAACGGTGTTTCTTCCTGCAAGTTTTTCGTAAATCGACTTATACGTCAGATACAATGCAGACAAAAAAGCACACTCGCAAAAGAAACACAGGAGGTATATCTCATAAGCCGAAGTTCCGGCAATGGCAGGACGAACGTAAAACAGCAATACTGCAACGGAAAACTGAATAAACAAAATGACAAAAGCAGGCAAAGCAACCTTCTTCGTTACGAAAAGAAAGCATATTAGCGCAATCGCCCTGACGGACAGGGAAAGAAAGGAACCGCAGCATTCCGGTCTCAGTTCCACCAAATCGTTGTACGTAAAGAATCCGAGAAACAAAACGATTTCCGAAGCCAGCATCCAAACAAACAAATCCCGTAAGCTTTTCAACGAAATCCGGTCATATCTTTCGGAAAGCATCTTCTCTTCTTCCGGATATGACACATCGGTCTTCGGGTCGGCGGATATGGTTTCGTTTCGGGCATTCAGAAAACCGATGAGGTTCTTTTTTTCATCATATACCTTCATGACGTCTGCCCTCCGCTTTTATCTGCCTTTCTTTTTAAGCCCTGCGGCGTATGGGAAAAAACATAAGTCTCCGTTCCAAATGCGATAAGGAGGAGCGACCAGACACCCCCTTGTTTCCAAACGCAGAAAAAGAATATCATCTGAGACGCGCACAAAAGAACAGACTGACCGAACAGCGCCATTCCGTCGCGAATCTTAACAACCAAAAACAGGAATGAGAAAAAGAAAAACAGCAAAAAGGCTCCCCAGTATTTTATCGGTGCAAACAGAAGAAACGGAAATACCCCGCACACAAGCGCATGAAATACGTAACTTCTGTTATAAGGCACGGCAATTACAGAGCCGACAAATCGAATGACAAAAGCCAAAACGAACAAAGGAACCGTTATATACGAAAGAACAGGCCAGACAAATCGATTTGAAGACGAAGAAAGAATCGCGTAAACCAAAGAAAAAACGGTCGCCAAAGCACCAATCAGACTTCCGATTACAATCACATGATTGCCTTTCGGCATATGATGCTCCCGAATCGGCGTAAGCCTTACCGTAATCGGCATGATTCCGTCATTTCCCTTTGTAAGAAGCAACTGCTCTTCTTTCGTTACGGTCCCGATAAAATTGCCTTTGCCGTCATATAACTTCATCCCCTGTGCTCTCCCTCGGCTTTCTGAAATTGTATCATGGCGGAAGTAAAATGTCAATACAATTTACACTCCGTAACAGACATGTTGACCATCGTTTCAGGGCTCAAACTCGAGATTTTTCACAACCTCATAAAGCGGGGCCCCGGTCTTCTCTCTCGTGATTTCCATGATTCCGAGCCTCGTGATGTCAACGACATCAATGCTTCTGTCATGCGCGGTACATTCTTTCATATAATCAAGCAAGTCCTTCTTCCCGTCGGCTCCGCCGCTTGAAATGAAATCACAAAGAATCATGCCGGAAAGCCCTCTGAGTTCCATCTGCCTTGCAATTTCCTTTGCCGCCTCACGGTTGATATCCGAAAGCGCGGTTTTGGCGGCCGCGGACCCCCTCCCGCTGTTCACATCGCACACAGTCATGGCTTCGGTTCTGTCAAATACGACATTGCCGCCGCACTTAAGAGACACCGTCCGGGCAAGCGCCTCGTGGAAAGCCTTCGTCAGATCATACAAATGATACAGGCTTACCGAATGGTCCGAATACAGCCTTACCTTTTCCGAAAGCTCCGGAAGAAACTTCGTAAAGAAGCCGCGAAGGACCGAATAAACCGAGTCGTCGTCAGTTACGATTTCCGAAAGCTCGGAAAGATGCTCATCCCGGAAAGCCTTCAGATATTCCGGAAGGTCTTCGCGAATACACGTCCCCGGAAGCATGATTTCAAACTTACGGACGGCTTCCCTCAACTCCTGTCGCAATGTCTCAAATTCGGCAAGAATCTGCTCCTCCTCAAAATACGGCGCATTTGTCCGAAGCATAATGCCGAATTCAGGCTCGGTCTTTCCTTCAAACAGACTTCTCATCCTGTCCCGAAATTCCGGATTATCAATCCTTTTGGAAAATGACACGCCCTTTCTTCCCATCAGAAGCACAACGGCATTCCCGACAAACGAAAGGTCTCCGGTCGCGCCGGCCTTCTTCTGCTTTGCGGGCAGCCGGTCAATCTGTACAAGCACACTGTCGCCCTGGTGAAGTTTTCCGTCCGCATGCGCCGGGCCGTGCATGGCATTTTTCAGCTTCTCGAGCGGAATATATACATTCTCCCCGATGCCGATGTCGGTGAAGCAGGCATTCATATTCGGCACCATTGATGCAATTCTTCCGGTATAGATGTTGCCGATTCGAAGCGGCTCGTCAGCAGGATTAACAGACAGTCGGAAGCAGACGTTGCCGCGGAACACGGCCGTCACGATGTTGCCGTCTTTTTTACAGATTATGATTCGATCATCCATAAAGGAACCTTTTTCTCCTTTCCGTCTCCGAACAAATCCATTCTGTGCACGGTTCTCGCTTTCGCGTCAAACGGAATGCCGGCATACGAAAGCACGCCCGACAGGAAAAGGTCTGCCGGAATGTTCTTTTCGCTTCCCGCATCGAGAAATGCGATGATCGCCGTATCGTCATATAAAATCGCGCCTGATAAAGACTTGAGAATGTCCTCGGCAGGGAATAAAAATGTGCCGTCATCCCCGATGCCCGTCAGTGTGCCTTTTTCATATAACAGAATGCCGTGCACGCCTTCGCGCAGGTTACACTCCCGTGTTCCGTTCTTCGTCGTTTTCTCGGTCATGTAAACCTTCTCCGAGAAGAAGCCGCGAAGCTTATCGGAAAGGTTTTCGGGCATCTTCTGAAGGGAAATCGCATACGCAGCTCCCGTAATCAGTGCCATGCCCGTAATCTTCTTTTCATTTGGCTTATAATCAGGCAAAACAGTCACCCGGTTCACATTAAGGTCTTCGCACATGACCGCATTAAGACGTTTATAAATGTCCTCTGCGTCGACATACTCCCGAAGCTCCATGTCAAAGTATTCGCCGTTTCCGGTAAACGAAAGCGACAAAGGCTGCGCAAACGAAAGCAGGGGATGCGGATGGTATCCTTCGGAAAATGCAATCGGGAGTTCCGCTCTTCGGAAAGCTTTTTGGAAATACCGCATGACATCCAGATGCCCGAGAAATCTTGTGCTTCCGGTCTTTTCGAATCTGACTCTTACTCTCATCCGTTTACACCTGTGTCCTTCCCGTCATATAAAAGACTTGTTCCGGATTCGTCTCGCGGCTCCACGCAGACACCGCAGCCGAATTTTGCCGCGCCGCAGCCCGAGCATTTTCTTCTGCAGTTCGGCGTGATTTCTTCTCTCTGCGCCCGTTCGTATTCGCGGTAAAGAAACTTCTTGGAAACGCCGATATCGATGAAATCCCACGGCAGTATTTCATCCTTCTGTCGCTCGCGGAGATTGTAGAATTCGATCGTGATGCCGTGCTTTTGCATGATTTCCTGCCATACGTCGTAATGGAAATGCTCTGTCCAGGCATCGTAAATGCAGCCCCGCTTATAGGCTTCCTCAATGACGTCGCAAAGCTTCCTGTCGCCTCTTGCGAAGATTCCCTCCATGACGCTTGTGTCGCTGTCATGCCACTGATAGGAAATGCTCTTATGGTTAAGTTGCTGCTGAATCGTCGCCTTTAAAAGCCTCTGATGGTTCAAAAACTCTTCCTTGGTTGCCATGCCTACCCACTGAAAAGGCGTAAACGGCTTCGGAATGAAATAAGACGTGCTGACCGTAACCGAAACCTTTCCGTGCCTCTTGTCCTTCGGAATCCGGTAATACTCTTCGGTAATCTGCTCGGCAAGCTCGGCAATACCCTTCGTGTCTTCGTCGGTCTCGGTCGGAAGCCCGAGCATGAAATAAAGCTTGACCTTATTCCAGCCGCCTTCAAAAGCCGTTGCTGCGCCGCCCAGAATGTCCTCGGTCGTAAGGCCTTTATTGATCACATTTCTCATTCTCTGCGTTCCGGCTTCCGGGGCAAATGTGATGCTTGACTTATTGACATCCTGCACCTTGCTCATGACATCAAGCGAGAAGGCATCGATTCGCAGGGACGGAAGTGCCACATTGATGCACTGCCCCTGATAGGTGTCGATCAGATGGCATACAAGCTCCTGCAGATCCGCATAATCGCTTGAGCTGAGCGAACTTAACGTGATTTCTTCGTGACCGGTTGATTTAAGCATCTTATCGGCGGTCTTTTTAAGCCAGTTGACATCCCTTGCGCGAATCGGGCGGTAAATCATTCCGGCCTGGCAGAACCGGCAGCCGCGAATGCAGCCGCGCTGGATTTCAAGCGTCACACGGTCCTGGATGACCTGAAGGAACGGGACAACGGGCTTCTCGGGATAATAGGTATCGTTCAGATCGGATGCCACACGCTTTTCAACCTTTGCCGGCACATCCTCATACTTCGGAGCAAACTTCGCAATTGTTCCGTCCTCATGATAGGAAACCTCATATAAGGACGGTACATACATGCCGCTGATATGTGAAAGCTTACGGAGAAAATCCTTTCTGGTGCCTCCGTTTTTGCGGTTTTCTTTATATAAATCGAGCACTTCGTCATAGCCGTTCTCGCCTTCTCCTATGAAGAAGAAATCGAAGAAATCGGCAATCGGTTCGGGGTTATAAGAGCAGGGACCGCCTCCGACAACAATCGGATCGTCCTCTCCTCGGTCAGCCGAGCGAAGCGGAATTCCGGACAGATCAAGCACCTGCAGGATGTTCGTATAGCACATCTCGTATTGAAGCGTGATCCCGAGGAAATCGAACTCTTTAATCGGTGTCTGCGTCTCCAGGGAGAACAGCGGAATATGGCGTTCCCGCATGATTTTGTCAAGGTCGACCCACGGCGAATAAACCCGCTCGCAATAGGTATCGGGTCTTCGGTTAAACATATCGTACAGAATCTGGATTCCGAGATGCGACATGCCAACCTCGTAAACGTCCGGAAAGCACATGCAGAAGCGGATGGAAATGTCGGAAAGATCCTTCACCGCCATATTCACTTCTCCTCCGGTATATCTCGCCGGTTTTTCGACCGAAAGCAATACATCGTCGGGCAGAAACAGTTTTCTCATCATTCCGCTCCTTTCTTCATGAACACTATAATAAAGATATCACATTTTCCTTTATTTCCATAGTGAAAAATGCAAAAAAGATTGAAACCTTTCCGCAATCAAAGTATAATTAAACAAATATGTCCGAAAAGGAGTTTCCCATGTTTTGTCCCGTATGTAAAAATGAATATGAACCCGGTTATACGAGGTGTCCGGACTGCGATGTCGATCTTGTCGATGAACTGATTCCCGAGGCCGACACCGAAGTATATACGTTTAAGAGCAAAAATGTCGCCGAAAAGCTCGTCCGCTACCTGAAGTACAGCAATCTGACGGCTGAGCTTAAGGCCGATGAAACCGAGGAGCCTTATTCTTACACGGTAATGACCGCCGCGGAGGATTTTAACGACGCGAAGACCGCATTTGCCGTCTTTTTGTCCGAAGAAAGTGCCGAAACCGACATCAGCGACGAACTGATGCAGGAAGAATGCATGATGCCGATTCGTCCGAAGAGCCTCGTAAAGGAGGAAATTGTTTACACTTCCGCCTCCTTCAAGGCCGAAGACACCCGTTCCTCCGGCGTGATTCTTTTGGGCTTCGGTATCATCGGATTTGCCGCAGTCGTGCTTTGTGCACTGGATGTCTTCAAATTCTCACTTCATCCGATGTCTCTTGCCATCATGGGTGTCATCTTCTTCGCAATGGCTGTTTACGGCGTTATTTCGCTTCGGAAAGCCGGCACGCTTTCGGCCAATGCGGATGCCGAGAACAAGCTGATCGAAGAAGTCCGCAAATGGCAGAAGGAAAATATCACGAAAGACGTCCTTTCGAATGCTTCCGAGGAGGGTCTTTCCGACGAGGAAAATGCGCTCGTTCGGGACGATTTGATCCGAAATATGACGAAGGAAGCATTCCCCGATCTCCCCTCTGCTCTTTTGGAGCACCTGATTGACGAATATGCCGAGGAAATCGGAGCCGACGATCTGTAATTTGCTTGTCATTTGTCTTGAAATGTATCATAAAAAGCGGTATAATTATTGAGTATTGGATTACAATTCGATAGGCGTTTTGCTGTGATATCGAAGAGGAGGTTTGTTATATGGCTTATTGTCCGATTTGTAAGAAGGAGTATGGTCTTTCCGTAACGATCTGTCCCGAATGCAACGTCAGCCTGCAGGAGGACACAACAGATGTAAAGGTTCCCATGTTTTCTTTACAGAAAGAGGAAGATGCCAAGGGGTTTGTGGAATTTGCCGCCGAGAACGGCATAAGCTGTGCATATGACTTCGTTCAGAGGGAGAATGCATATAAAATCTATGTGAGCAAGAAGGAGCAAAAGAAGGCTCCTAAGCTTTTTGCGCAGTTCTGCATGCTCCAGACCCGTAAGAAGAAAGGTGAGGACGCCGTCCCGAAGGCCGAAGACATCAAGCGTGCACAGAAAGAAGCTGAGGAGAAGGCCCGTAAGGAGCAGGAAGAAAAAGAGCGTCTTGCCCGCGAGAAGGAAGAACAGATTAAGGCCGAGAAGGCAAGAGAAGCTAAGGAAAGACTGGAACGTGAGAAAGCCCGCGTGAAGGCCGAGCGTGAAAAGGAGGAAGCCGAAAAGGCTGCAAGAAAGGCTGCCCAGGAGGCCATCTTAAAGGAGAAGGAACGTCAGAAAGCCGAAAAGGCTGCTGCGGAAAGCCGTGCCGTGAAGGAAGCCAAGGCGAAAGCGGAAGCCGAAAAGGCTGCTGCAGAAGCGAAGGCCGCCAAGGAAAAGGCCGATGCTGAGGCTAAGAAGGCCGACGAAGAAGCCAAGAAGGCCGAGGAAGCCATCAAGGCTGCCGAGAAGGCTTCATTCTCTTCTGTTTCGCAAAGCTTTCAGCCCGATTTATCCTTTGCCAAGAATGAGGAACCGAAGAAGGATTCGAAGCCCTCTTCCGATTCTCTGATTCAGTTGTTTGAGCAGAAACAGGCTTACCGCAATACCAACCAGAAGCAGCAGGGCTTCGGTTCGTTTAATAAGCAGAAGGAAGAAAGCAGCAAGAACTCCGATCTTCTGAATCTCTTCCTGAATCCCGCACAGTCCGCGCCCAAGCGCGATACCTATAAGAATCTTGATGAAGCAATCCGTGTCGACACGAGCGATAGCCGTTTCAGCGTTGCTCCCGGCGAGGATCCCGTATTCGACAGACCGTCCGATCCGTTCTTCGGCGAACGCGTGAAATCCTCTTCTGCCACGGAATCGTTCATTTCCCCCGAGCCTTCTGCTCCGGTTGAAATCGAGCTTGAGGATTTCTCCGATGACGTTCTGACGCCGCCTGATATGGATTTCACGTATACGTCAGAGCCCGATTTCGAGCCTGACGAAGGCGACAGTTACCACGAGGATCCGATTTTCGTGGAAACGAAGCCCGTTGATGACGAAGAACTCGATGATCCGAATATCGTGGATGCTGCGAGCGTGATTACGCTCGAAAAGGAAGAAGCCGAGGAGGAAGCTCCCGAAGAAAAGGACGACGCTTTCTCTGCTTTCCTCTCCAACTTCAAAAAGGAAAATGTGATCACTCCCGAAGCTGAGGCCTCTTCCGACATAAAAGAAGATTCTCAGGACGACATTCTCGATAACTTTCTGAACGAGATTCACGATATTGAGAAGAACATCGATGGCAATCCCGATCATTCGGTCATTGCCGAAGTGCTTCCGGACCGTGAAAAGTATTCGGACTCCGATGATTATTCGATCTCTTCCACTTCCGGAAGACCGAAGGATATTCAGGATACAAAGATTAAAGTTTCCGCCGATTCCAATATCATCGAAGAAGTCTTTGACGACAATGTGGAAGTCGGCAAGGCCGCAAAGGACGTCGCATTTTCCGTAGCCGACTCTTCTGTCGCTGCCGATACGCTTACACAGTCTGCCAGAAAGTTCCTGAAGGATACCGATATTGCGGAATACTCCGACATTGAGGATTATAAGGGCTTCGTTCCGGATTACTCCTTCGAGGAGAAGAAGGAAGACATTGACGAAACGCCTGAGCAGGCCGCTTACCGCCAGTTCACCGAAAAGGTTGCCGAAAGAAAGCGTGAAATGGAGCTTGCGGAAAGCCAGCAAAGAAGCCAGCAGACGAGAAAGAACAGCCTCGAGCATGACCTCGGAAAGAAGAAAGGCAAGATTGTCTTCGAGGATACCGAAGAGCTCGACAGCTATGCAGGTTTCATTCCGGACTACAAGCCCAATACGGACAGCGAAAAGGATTTCGAATTCTATAAGCCTCATACCGTATCGAGCTACGCGAAATACAAGAAAGGCAAGAAGGATACTTCGGACTCTTCTCTTATCAATATGACGCATATGCGTACAACCTCGGCGGATGAAATCCGTAACGTCTTCATCGAGAAGATTCCGAGCAACGTAAAGAACACGATTGATCCTTCCTTCATACGTTCCACCGGATTTTTGATTTCGATGAGCGGCAAGCAGCTTGCGCAGCTGTTCAACAGCTGGCTGATGTTAAATATGACCGCAAGTTTTGTGAAGCAGTTCGAAAAGAACGACCAGACGCATGAAGAGAATGCCGAAAGCAAGGTTGAAGGCATCAAGGGCGTCATCCGTAACACCTTCGGAGAAATAAACGAATCCTTCCTCGATTACGTTGTAAGAAAATACTACGATAAGTATCTTGAGGATTAAAAAGAAGCAGAAATCCCCGGCAAATGCCGGGGATTTTTTATGTCTAAAGTCTGTTATCGAAAGATGTCCAAAAGCTCTTCCTTTGTCAGATGCTTTAAGATGTCCTGCTTGCCGTCCATGACGGAATCGGCAAGGTTCTGCTTCTTCTTTTGCAGTCTGTAAATCTTCTCTTCAATTGTTCCCTTAGAAAGAATCTTGATGACGTGCACGTTCTTGTTCTGCCCGATCCGGTAGGCACGGTCGGTTGCCTGCTCTTCGACTGCCGGATTCCACCAGGGATCCATATGGATGACCGTCTCGGCGCCGAT
>JAEEGH010003340.1_pt1 | contig 42316 bp, 35 predicted proteins | sample 9134181 | NCBI WGS metagenome assembly JAEEGH01 (sample SAMN16246544, study PRJNA631951) | gut metagenome | biome: gut microbiome; feature: rumen; material: DP-attached | host: Bos | place: Iran: Karaj | collected 2018-10 | reverse complement strand
GGAGCAGGCCGGCGGCCCACACGCACAGCGAGGTGAATTCCAGGAAATGCGCTCCCTTCCGGACGATCAACTGGAACCACCAGTAGACCTTCTCGTCCCCCGCGGTCTCCGGATGGAGCGTGTCATAGACCTCCTTCGGCTTCGCCAGCACGGCGTCGGAGGTCGCGGTGGATTCCGCCGCCGTCTTTGAAGACAGCGCGAAAATCGCCGCCATGTTCAGCAGCAGGAGCGCCCACAGCAGGAGCCGGAACCACCGGGGACCCGGCCTTCGGTCCGTCTTGCCGACGGGATGCTCCGAAACAGTCTGTTTCATATCACTTATCACTTTGCCGTCCGATCATCAAGCTTCCTTCCCGCGGAGCCGACCGCGCAGCGCGGCGGTCATCTCCGTCAGCACCGGATCCTTCAGAGCCAGCAGCACACCGTAGACAGTCCCGAAATAGAGGACCGCGCCGAGCAGCATTTTCCCAAGCGCCGGCAGCGATACCAGCCGGATCAGAAGCAGCTCCGCGCAGGCGGCCAGGGTGATGACCGCGATCCGCAGAGCCGACCGTCCGTCGGCCAGGCGCACTCCCAGCCTCCGGACCTCCGCACACTGCACCGCCAGCACGGCGGCCTCCGCGATCAGGGTGCCCAGGGCCGCGCCGGCGGCGCCGAGCGGCGGGATCAGCAGCAGATCGGCGATCAGGTCCACCACGGCGCCGACGACGGTGGAGCGCATCACGACCTTCTCTTTGCCCATGGGGGTCAGCAGCTGGATCCCCGTGGTGTTGGAGCAGCCCACCAGGAGGACGGTGGGCGTCAGGAGCCGGAGGCTCCAGAGAGTAGCCTCGGAAACGCCGCCGTAAAGGACGGTCAGGCAGCTTTCCCCCAGCAGCAGGAAAAAGGCCGTCAGGGGCAGGGTGACGAGGAAGACGAGGCTCCCGCTCCGCAGGATACCCCGGCGGAATCTCTCCTCCTGCTTCGTGCTCAGATAGTATGAAAAGCGGGGAAGCAGGACGCCGCAGAGGCTGGCAATGATCATCACCAGGACCGCGCGGATCTTGGCGGCCGCGTCATAGGCCCCCACGGCGGCGTCGTCTTTCAGGAAGCCCAGCAGCACCGAATCCAGAACTGTGTAGACCGTGACGGCGGCAGATTCGAGAAAGAAAACGGAGGAGGCACGGAAATGCCGCAGAGGCCGGAGCTTATCCGCCTTTCCCCGAAGCTGATACCCAGCCCCCAGCATGTTCCATAGATAACCCAACACGGCAGCGGACACGGTGATCAGCGCGTACAGACGATAATCCTCCGGTCTGCGCACGAAAAGCAGGATCAGCACCACAGCAGCCAGCTTCACTGCAAAGGAACGGACCGTCAGGAAGGCATAACGCTCCTCAGCGGCGAAGAGCCATTCCGTGTCCAGCGCATGGAACAGGAGCTGCCCCCCCTGGATAAGGAACAGGATCCGGTTCTCCCACAGCCGGGGAACGGCGATCACCGCGGCCAGCAGCAGGACCTCCGAGACCAGTGTCATGAGGAATTGCAGGCATAGAAGCTCTCTGGCAGTCTGCCGCAGGGCGGCGGGGTCATCCCGGACCCTGGCACATTCCCGGATCCCGTAGGTGGAGACGCCCATGCTGGCAATCAACAGGAAGAAGCTGCCGATGGAGGCGGCGAAGGCCGCCTTTCCCATCCCCGCTTCCCCAATCATCCGGAAAGCGAAGGGATAGCTGACGGCAACGCAGATCGTCCCCGACAGGCGCAGCAGGAAGTTCATGGCGAAGTTGAAGGGGACGGAAGCCTTTGGTTTTACGGGCTTGTTCAAGTGGAAATGCTTATCTGCCATTGACGGAACCTTCGATCAGTGGTTTTTCGCGGCACTGCGTTTGGACAGCCGCCGCAGCCGGATCTTTTCGCGCGCTTTCCTCAGCACAAAGCGCAAACCGTGTTCCCGAAGATACCGCAGGGATGAGGAATGGTCTACATCCCACTCCGGGTCGGGGACATGTGCCTCTGGCGCGGAGAGGATGCCGGTCAGCCGCTCCCACGCTTTGTGACGGAAGGCTGACCTCGAAAGTTCCCCCGCTGCCATGCATTGGGAAAACTCTTCCACGTATCGCGCCAGGAATTCCGGTTTTCGTTCGTCCGACAGGCGGATATAGTTCCAGTAATAGCCGTGTTCTTTTCTCGCCATCAGCCAAGGGCGAAAGGCTGCTTGACGCTCCGGCCCCTGGGCTTCGAGGAACCCCTCCACCGATGCGTACTCGTCGCAGATATAAAATGCTTTTTCCTTTGATTTCACCGACGAGGCAGCGTTATCTGTGCGATAATGGAGATATTCTCCCCGGAACAGCAGGATCCGTTCTGCGCAGATCCAAACCTTCATGATGAAACCGGTATCTTGATAGGATGCGCCTGGTGTTTCCAGAAAGCCGATGCCGTTTCTCTCCAGGAACGAACGCTCATATAGGCCAGTCCAGATTGCAGGCTCCGGCAGCAGGATATCCGGACGCTTCAAGCCGGAAAACACTTTATTATACTGAAATGCAAAATAGGGATCGACCGGAACGCTCTGCACACGGTCCTTCTCACTGTAACGATAATAACCGCTCTTGATGACCTGCGCCTTTTGGGAGACTGCTTTCCGATACAACGATTCAAACATTTCAGGCGCAGCAAAATCATCTGTTTCCACGATACCGATATACTCACCCCGTGCGTGCCGTAGTCCCAGATTCATCTGGTAGCCATAGCTTTTTCGTTTAGATTTCAGTAGGGTCACCCGAGGATCGTCCTTCGACATCTCCCGAATGACTTCCCAAGTCCCGTCCGTGGAGCCGGCGTCAATACATATGATCTCAATATCCTTCAGTGTCTGATGCAGCACGCTGCCCAGACTCTGTCGAATATAGGGTGCCACGTTCAGAGACGGCATCAGTACGCTGACTTTTGGCTGCCACTCCATCGCGGTCCCTCCTCAACTTACTGATTCTGTCTACGCTTCCGTTCCTGATGCAGCTTCATAGCAGCTGCAAAAACGGGATACGGTGCGTATCTCGCCATGAAATATTTTATCTTGGTCATCCGATCCGAGGAAAACTCCGTCGGGTGTTCCCAGCACCCCAGCTCCCGAAGCCAGTACTTCCGCATCATTTGAAAGCACTTTTTTTGTTCATTCTTATCCGGCAGATACCCCACGTGCCAGATAAGGAAACCCAAAGCCCAGCGCAGATAAGCGCCTTCAAACACCGGGTAAACACCCTCAGCCTTCAGCCGTTGCCGGAGCAACAGCAGCGCTTCATAGGGAGCAGACGGGTCCTTCGCTCGTCCGCCTGAAACAGAGCCGCTCATTCGCTGCCGGTGATGCACCATGCAAGTCGGTAGGATCGCCACGGTATGCGCCACGGTCAGGCTCTCATAAACAAAAACCAGATCCTCCGAATTCCGCAGGCCCGGGAAAGTCAGTCTCTTCTCCTGCACAAAGGATGTGCGGTACAGTTTATCCCACGGCCATCCATGGGTAAAGCTGAAGATTCGATCTGCCGCCATATCCGGGCTGAAGCCACTCTCCGGCAGGCCCTCCGAATCCAGCATCCATTCAGACGGCAGCTCTCTCCCCGTAGCCGAGTCGAACTCTACCGCGCCGCTTACCGTGACATCTGCGCCTGTCTCTCGTGCTTTTCGCAGGGCACGCTCCAGATAATCCAACTCGAACCAGTCGTCGGAATCAAGGAAAATCAGATACTCCCCGCTTGCCCGTTTTAAACCGGCATTACGTGCAGCCCCAGCGCCGAGGTTTTCCTGGTGCAGCACTGTGATGCGCTCATCCTGCGCGGCATAGCTCTGAAGGATCTTCGGGCTTTCGTCCGTAGATCCGTCGTCCACACAGATAATCTCAATCTCCTGTAAGGACTGATCAATGATGCTGTCCATACATTGATGCAGATACTCGGCCGAGTTGTAGACTGGGAGGATCACCGTCACGTCTACCATGTTACTTTCCTCTGTACAGTCTCTTTATATATGCGCGCCGCACCGTACCGGGCGGAAGCAATAGATTCACCGCTTTTTCCCGGATACGCTTTCCAGTATCCGGCTCAAAGTGTACACGGGGCAACTCCAATGTTTTCAGTTCTCCGCGCCGCCAGAAATAGTATACGCCCAGCAACCGTTCCGCCAAAAAGCCGTCCACTCGCTGTTCCTGTGTATTGTACCCGCTTATGTCGGCCAAGTGGTCAAATTCCTCCAGAATGGGAAACAGCCATGCACAGTAATCGTTAAACACGTCTCGCCGCATGATGTAGATATTGCCGAAATAAAGTACCGTCCCGGACAAATACTCTTCCATCGCGCTGACACATTCCGGGTGCATCTCCCGCAGGATTTGCTCCGTTAGTTCTAAGTCGCTTCCGTAGTGGTATGGGGCATTTTCATAGTGCTTACGCACAGTAATATGCATATCCTCGCATATGGGCATGATCATGTCCGAACCATCGATCAGTTCAGGGAAATCTTCAAATCTCAACTTGTGCAGCAATCCCTGCGCAGGTTCGCCTTCAATACGATAAGGCCGCCTCTCCTCTGGATCCGGATAGAGAAAGCGGCGGTAATGGAAAAAGCCATAGTGCTCCGCACGGAAGTTTTTCCATGCCCAATACTGCGCAGTCAGTTCGCAGTAGGAACGATTCTTGGTGGAGATACTCTCTCCGACATCGTCGGACAGGAACCCGGGAAATCGATCGTCCGCCAAAGCAGCTCCTACCTGTATGGGATGCAGCAGGGAGGTATGAGGAACATCGATTCGTTTATGGCAGCATACAAATATCGCGCTTGTTGCTTCTTTCATCACGGCCCTCTGTTTGCAGATATGTCCCAAATATAGCACAGTGTTTGTAATGTTTCACAATCTGACATGTTCCTAATATATCATGGCCAACGAAATAACTCAATAGGGATTCACTGCCAGAAACGACACGGAGCATCGAGTCTTTACTAGTAGTGCTTTCCGTTTTACTATAGTCTCTCTTGGTTCATATCTGTTCTTTTCCAGTTTTTCATGCTCCTGGCATACCGAGCGAGAGAAGCGCCCAGGCTTACGAACAGCATCACCATCGTTGCGTAATTCGCCCCCTGAAGGGAGAACACCCGAATCAGCGGCGCGGATACCGCAAGCGAAGTGATCAGCGCTGCGGAATTGATAATGATAAGGCCTTTCCCGTCACGCAGTACCGTCAACGTCATACCGAAGAACCCGACAAACGAGGTCAGGACCGAACACAGGATCGCCGGTATCAGCAGATAAGCATATGGCAAAATCGACACGCCATACAGTAGGCGCAGCGCGAACTTACCAAGCAGCGCACTGACGGCCAATGCTAAAGCAGCCAGCCCCGCCAGTGCGGCAAAGCATCGTTTGGAGAGCGCCAAATACCTATTGCGATCCCCTTGTGCCAAAGCGCTTGAAAATGCCGGGATCATCGACGTACAGAGATACGATGCAAGCACCTGTACGATTAGTGCGGGCATGTTAACAGAGGAGAATTGGCCCAACGCTTCGTTCCCAATTTGCCGTTCCAGTTCATATCTGGGAATCGTCGCCGCAATCGTAGCCAAAGCAGATGACGTCAGCAGTGGCAGGCATTTTCCCAGCAGCAAAAGGATCCTTTTTTTGTCCCAGCAGGGTCCCAGCAGGCAGCATTGGCGTGCGACAGGAATGTCATAAAACACGGTCACGCTGACCGTCATAAATAACATAGAGCAAATTGCGACAAAGAGCGGAGCGCCAAGAGAGAGTGAGACAGCAAATGCTGCCAGGGATCCTATGCCGCGCATAAGTGCAGACTTTCCGAGCGTGTCTAAGTACCCATATCTCTGTGAAAACCCCTGAAGCACATCCAGGGCGGATTCTGCAGCTCTAAATAACCCAAAAGCGAGAATCGCACCAACTACGGGCTCAGCATAATGTCTGATCAGAACGAACACTGCCAGAACCGCATAAGCTACAAGAGCGGTAATGACGCGGGAAGCTGTATACACGCCGCTGGGAAACTCCTCCCGTGCGTCCGACACCTGAAAGCTGCGCATTCCGAATCCGGCAATTGAAACATAGACATTCGTTACCGACATGGCCAGCGACAGGATGCCGGCGTCCTCATAACCGGACAAACGCACTACAAAGATACCCAGCAGCCATTGGCAAACAAGGTAGAGCATGCTGCCCGCGCTGTACCAAAGGAAGGATATCGTCGTTTTAGTTTTCAGAGTACCCCTCCTCTCCCGCTGACCGGTCTCCCGGCACGCTCCTCAGAATCTGGTAACAAGCCACACAAATAGCTTCATGCAACGATGTCGATACGCCTTCGCAAAAAGATAAGTGCCCACTCTTGCTGTGATCGGCAGCGCGGGGAGGGCCGTGATCGGCAAATACGGGTTATTATAGCACCGCGGCGCGATGTCATCCAGGCACCCTATTGCCGTGCTCGCATGGATATCCAAGCTCTTCTTGTCACAATGCCGCATAAACGACAACATCATGGAGGCAAAGGCTTTCACGGTCTCATATTCAAGGCGTGTATATACCTCCGCACTCACGCCGTTGTCCTTTGCCTCTGCAAGAATCTGTGATAATTCACGGAACGGGAACCGCCTTTCCGTATATATGCCTTTCCCCTGATTCATCACTGAGCCCGGACGCTGAACATAATAGTATCCGGTGTCCGGTATCACCGCCGCATGTTTCACATATCCGTTTATTGACAGATTAAAAACGACATCTTCCGAAAACACATTCCGGAATTGTGCATGATGCCGCTCCAGAAAATCCCGGCGATACAGATGGGCCCATGGCAAAAGCATTCGATAGCGCTCTGCTTCGACATTTGTGTGATCAAGTCTGACCGTACGAATCAGTTTTCCGTCCGGCTCCACCTTCCTATATCCGCAGAGGGCGACATCGGCATCTGCCTCTTTTGCCGCCCTGTACAGCGCTTCCAGATAATCTTCTGCGATATAATCGTCACAATCGATAAACGTTATGTATTCTCCGGAGGCGATATCCAGCCCGCTGTTGCGGGAGGGACTGATGCCCAGATTGCGCGGATTGTGCAGGATATGCACACAATCCGGGATGCCCTTCGGGAACTTGCAGGTCAGGAGGTCGTTGATCACGGACATACTGTTATCTGTGCCACAGTCGTCCACAAGGATCAACTCAAAGTCATGCAGTGTTTGTCGCAGTATAGAGGTAATGCATTTTTCGGCATACTGTTCCACATTGTAAACCGGAACAATTACAGACACTTTATATCTGGTTTTTATCATACAGTTCTCTGTCATCATGCTCTATTTCCGATATTCAAAACTTGATGTCGATCTTCAGGAAACGGCGCATCAAATCATACATCCAGATGATCAAGGGGAAGCAGTGCAGCTTGTGGCAGACCAGCGCAACCCAAAGTGCAAGGCCGCGGATGCCGTGCTGTGACAGACCCCGAAGGGAAACAAAGCGATTGCCGTGAAACCACGCATACTGGTTTTTCAAATATTCCCTGACTCGTTTTAACAGCCGGCGCATATCCACATCAGGGTTTCCATACACGCGAAAGGGCATCGACACGCCGATATGGATCAATGCCGCGACTCCCAGCGTATCCCGCCATTCAGTGCCTGAATCCCCATACAGCCGCTCCAGTTCCTCCGCGAAGAAGCGGATATCTTCCTCCTGCGTTCGAGCGATTACCGACATGCTGCGGACGCGATAGTGGATCAGGATGCGGTCTGTGCAGGCAATCCTGCGGCATCGCTCATACAGAGCCAGGCCGAAGCAGACGTCCTCCCCGACTCTGAGATCGGGCACACGCAGGGATGCGATGCGCTCAAAAAGGATCAGCTTATTCCAGAGGGATCCATTCATGAATGCTGGGATGTCATCCTTCGGCGGCAGGTCGATCACCCCAGGAAAGCCGGTCATTTCCCGGCAAAGCACCCGCCCGCTGTTCTCCTCTATGCGGTCGTAGGCGCACAAAGCAATCTCTGCGCCGCTGTCCTCCGCCAGTGCGAACAGACACTTCAAATAATCCTTCTCTATACTGTCGTCTCCATCCAGGAAAGCGATATATTTGCTGCTGATCTGTCCGGCGTCCAGGGCAAAATTCCGCGCTTTCCCCGGGTTTCCGAGATGCTGCGGCGGCGTGATAAGCCGCAGCGGAAAAGCGGAACGGCGTGCAAAGGCTTCTATCCTCTCCACCGTCCCGTCAGATGACCTGTCATCGACGATCAGCACTTCAAAGTCCCTGAAAGACTGTACTTTCAGTTCATTCAGGCAGTCGTCGATATACCGTTTTAAATTGTAAGTAGTGATGATTACGGTAATCGCGGCCATAATGCCCCCCTTGTTTCTTCGCTGCGCAACGATCACCATACCGCGCCTTACCCTTTCAGGACACGCAGCGAGCATCCGGATCTGACGCATCGCTTTTCTGATGGGCAGCCGAAGGATGCTGTGTTCCGCCTTTCTCCAGCTCCCGCACCCGCTGTTCCAGCAGCGCGTTTGCCTGGGCAAGCTGCACAAGCTGATTGTTCATCCGCGAAACGATGGCAGTCAGTGACATGAGAATGATGATGATGCAAAACAGGGTGATGGCAAACAAGGCGTTAACCGGAGTCACAATGCCGACCTTCTCCGCGGCCCAGGCAAGGATTCTCGGAAACAACGCCAGCAGCAGCATAACGATACCGGAAAACAGCCATAGCAGCGAATACTTGAGGTTGATGCGTCTACGCCGCAGGAAAAACACCAGCAGCGCAAAGTACAGGACCACTGCCAGCAGCATAAAGACCTGCAGTGTTTTACTCATGATGCCTTCTCCCTCCAAACATGCCGTTCAGCAGCAATGCCAGCGTAACCTTGACCATGTAATAAGCGGAGCGAAGGGGATTGATGGTGCTTTTTCCGCCCTGCCGCTCGCGCATTCTCACCGGGGCCTCCAGGATCCGCGCGCCTTGCAGCCCGGCGGAAAGGATCGCCTCGGGTTCCGGATAATCCTGCGCGTAATGCTCCGCGAAAAAGGCGATCATCTCCCGATTTACTGCCCGCATCCCGCTGGTAACGTCCAGCACGCGCAGGCCGCACAATCGGTATATGAGCCTGCTGAGAAAGCGGATGCCGATGCGGCGCATGGCGGAGGACTGAAAGCCCTCTTTCTCCAGAAAACGCGAGCCGACCACAAAATCCGCCCGTCCTTCTTCCAGCGGCTCCAGCAGTGCGTGTATGTATTCCGCCATATGCTGTCCGTCGCCGTCAAACTGGACCGCTACGTCATATCCATTGGCAAGTGCGTAACGGTAGCCAGTCTGGACCCCGCCGCCTATGCCAAGGTTGACGGGAAGCGACAGGTAATCCACACCAAGGCCGGACAGGATGCTGGGCGTATCATCCGTGGAACAGTCGTTGACGATCAGTGGGATCGCTTCCGGGCAGAAGCGATGCAGATCGGCCAGTACCGCAGGCAGGTTCTCTGCCTCGTTGTAGGCGGGGATAATGATTAAGGTGTTCATAATGGAACGTCCATCATTAAGGCACAATGTAATTTACGACAACCTTCCAGATCGTTGCTGCAAGCACCCACGCGGAAACAGCAGAGAGTAATTGATATGGCTTTGACCTGACTGTAACACTTGCTTTGGAGCAAGTAAAAATACCATAAAAAGGGAACAACAGCGGCAACAGATAACGCGGCTGATAACCGTTAATTCCGGATTCTCGGACGGGCGTAAATGTGATATACAATGCCGATGCGGTCGTGCACAGGGTAAAAAACAACACTGTTATAGTGAACAGCCAGATTCGTCCGTTTTTCGATTTACTTTCATCTCCCGCAAAATCAATGGCAGTTGCTGCCCAAAGAGATGCATAAGCTACCGTATGTGCGCCAGTTCCGCCCAAATAGGCAAGGAAAGATATGTACCCGGCAGAATTCTCCGGTGATATATAATTCCAGAGAAAACGCAGAAGAGTTTTCGTATATTCAATTGGATTGGAGAAAATATACTTAATCTGTTCCACACCATTAACATCGCTTCCTCCACGCAGATCGCTCAAGCTGGCTTCTTCGGGCCGTATGATGGAGTAGATTACCGGATAAACAGTCAGAACCATGGCAACCACAAAAGCGGAGATAACCGCGAAGCGGAACTTTACTGCATGTTTATGATCCGAAAACTTTGCTTCCGGCATCGACAGCGGAAGCAGCACCACAAAGAAATACGCGGCTTTCGGTAATATACCGATCAACGGCGCAAGGATTATGATTGCGGCCTCCCGCAATGTCAGCTTCTCGTCGGGGCGCTGCAATGCTCCGAGAAAATATGCTGTGCCCAGGGCGACAAACGCGCTAACCCATGGGTCATAAGAATAATGCGAGGCCTGAAATACCGCAGTTGGAAACAGTGCAATGATCATGAAGATCATTTTACCTCGAATTAATCTTCTCATGGCGAAATATATAATGGCAATATAGAAGATCAGATTTGAAACCTTACCCAGAACAAATACCGCAGGAAACGGAAGCGCCAAGATTCGTCCCGCCCAAATGCCCACCGCGTTTGGAAGATAAGCTACTGTAGAAAGACTATTATTCCCTTCAGCGCGAAGCCAAATCGGGTTTGTTTTTTCCTCCTGATCCAATGCCAGCGCAATTTCGAGAGACTCATGCTCCGAATTACTGGAAACTGCGGTCAAATTGATGATAGACTCGTCCGCAGAAGTGAAGAGCGCAGCATTGCCCTGTGTTGCATAGATCGCCCTTTCATAGTGGATCTGTTCATCCCATGTCATGCTTTTCAAAGGAGAAAAAACGCAAAGATAAAGGCCATAGGAAAAAGCCAGCAATGCGAAAAACCTTTCCGGGTGATCGGACAGGGTCTCTCTCTGCCTGACCAAGCAAATCACGACCCAGGAACACGCAAGGAAAAAGAAGAATCGGAACCATAAAAAGGGACCGTCACAAAAATGGGAAAAGATAATCTCTGCAACCGCAGCCAGCACGCAGGCGCATAAAACACAGACCAGGACAGGAAGATAACGCTTCTTGCGACAGCCATGCAATAACCGCGCAAAAGTTTTGACAACCCGATCCTTCAAAAACACGAGTGGGAAAACAAGCCAAATCACGGCGACAGAAACGTAATAGAACAGCCGAGACGCACAAACAGCGGGCACGAGATAATACAGCTGCAAAACAAGCAAGGCAAAAGCGACAGACAAAACCGAAGCCTTCTGCTCTGCACACAGTTCAAAGCAGGAAAGTGCGATTGCGGAAAGGAAAAACAGAAGCAGCGGGACTGTGGGTATCACAAACGATTTGATCAGAACAGAAGTGCGAAGATAATAGAGAATACAGGAAAGAAAGAACAGTAGAGAAAAGAGAACAACACCCGGCTTTTTTAACGCTCCGGCCAGGTATTTCGCACCGGCGACAACTCGATCTATATTACAGAGAATCAGAATATACAAGAGGATGATCGCAAAGAGGATGATGAAAAGAGATGGGAGAGGAAATAGATCGTTTATTACAAAGGTCCGATAAATAAGATCCTTATCCAGCGGGGTTCCGTTGATGTTCAAGGCGCAGCCCGGAACACAGTCAAAATCAGAGGCCCATACAGTGATGGAATTGGAAACACTGCTGTCGGATTGTATCAGCAGCTCGATTTTCTCATCTCTCCTCGACGCCAGTTGTGAAGTAAAGGGCAAATCGACAAAACTGTTGTCCTGGAATTCACTCGCCGGCAGGACAGTTTGCAGATACAAATGACCGCTTTGACATCCTGTTATCGAAATATAAACATTTCCCGAATTAACCCTCATATATGTTGCAAACATAACCGAAATGCCGCTGATCTCAGAACTGTACGGCAGTTCCTGCCGCAGTTCGACTCCCTCAGCGATTTCACCGACGGCAAACGCATGATTTGCATTTTGCTGGGAATATTTTACTGTGCCCTTCCCGTGAAAAATCTCAAACAACAACAGGATAAAAGCAATGGCAACTGCCAGCAAAAACGTTAGCCGGATATGTTCTGACAATGCATACGATTTTTTTCTTTTCATCGTGTTCATCTCAGAATATACGCTCCTTATTTCAGCGCAAAGTCGCTGCGCTCCAGTGAGAAGTTGGGGTTATAGTAGGGATCCCCGGCTGTCAGCTCCGCCCCCCAGCGCGCGCGGAACCGGGCCGCCTCGCTTTCGGAGCAATCCTCAGTCCCCTCAGTGTCCGGGGAAAAATAACTGAGTCTTGCGTAGGGCGTCCAAACGATCAAGTGACCGGTGCCGCGAAGGCGCAGGCAGAAATCCGTATCGCAGCAGATGGAAACGTATTTCTCATCAAAGCCCTCGGTGTCTGAAAAGACGGACCGCTTCACCAGCATGCAACCGGAGGACACCGCGGACAGATCCTGTGCATAGGCCAAGCGCCCCATATAACCAATCGCGTTGTCCGGCTGCCCCCGAAATGCATTCGCTGCGATATGCTTTTGGCCCAGGCCGAGAATGATGCCTGCGCTCCAGATCGTATGTACGGAACTGCAAAGCATAGCCCCCGCAGCGCCGACATCCTCCCGCTGCGCGTACATCAGCAGTTCCTCGATCCAGCAGGGTGTAAGCACCTCCGTCCTTGCGCTCACAAACAGAAGAAAGTCCCCGCAGGCGCTGGATGCGCCAATATTCTTTGCTTTCCCGGGCGATACTTTGTCGGTCGATTTGTAGGAAATGCGAATACGAGACGTTGCGTCACCCTCCCGAAAGCCATGCTCTACGCCGGTGCAGTCAGTCACAACGATAATCTCATAATTAGAATAATGCGTCTGTTCCAATATGGAGCGGATGCAGCGATCCTGCTCATCTGCTGTGCCACCCGTCAGAATGATGCTGACCTTTGGCTCTGTGGTCAGTTGATAACTCAGGCGATAGATCGCGGGAAAAACATCGGAGCTCTCCACCCGTGCGGCAAGCCCCTGCGCTTCGATACTGTCCTTTACGGCACGGCGCCCCGCAGCAGCGGCATAATCCTTCACGGATATGCTTTGTGCCACAGAGCCGGCGTGGGAACGCCAATAATAGAGTATCTTAGGCAGATGCACGATCTTTTTCGCACGGGCTGTCAGCCGCAGGATCAGGTCATGATCCTGACTTCCATCATAATCCGGCCGAAAAGGCCCCGCTCTCTCGATAAGTGCTTTTGAAAACACTGAAAAATGGCAGATATAATTGTTGGACCGCAGATTATCCGGCGCGAAATCCGGCTTATAGTGCGCCGTAATGATTCTATTTACATTCGGACTTTCAAACGTGGCTTCGTCCGAATAAACGAAATCCGCGTCCTGCGCACAAATTGCCCCCATGACCTCATGCAGCGCTGCGGGATGCAGCAGGTCGTCGTGGTCCAAAAGGCCGATGTAGTCTCCCGTCGACATTTCCAGGCATGCGTTCGAGTTCCCCGAGATTCCGAGATTCTTTTTCAATTTCCGATACTTGATGCGTCTGTCTCTGCTTGCATATTTCCGGCAAATCCGCTCGACCTCGGCATGCTGCGCGTCGCTGCCGTCTGCCAAGCACAGCTCCCAATTGACATAGGTCTGGTCCTGCACGGAACCGATCATGTCATGCAGAAAATCCTCAGGTGTATTATACAATGGCGTGATAATGCTGAACTTGATATCGCGCTCAAAGCGTTCCGAGCGCTGCTTCTCCAATTCCTCGGATGAAAACAGTGACCGGAGAGCCAGTGAATGATACTCCTGCCGGCGGCGCAGCTTGTCCTTTACCTTATTCCAGGTATAACGAAGCCCGTTGTCTTTCAGGCATTTCAGGCCCTTCACCAACAGGAAAAAGACCGGAAAACCCTTGAGCCAGTCCAGCAATGCCCGCAGCGGTGCGGTCATCTTCCAGCACGCGGCATTGGAAATGACGCTGTAGGCATATTGAGCCTCCGCCAGCTGCCTCATAAGGTCATCCCGCTGATTGGTGGCAGCAGAATAGTGTTCCTTGTAGTGCGCCAACTCCGCAATCTGTTTCTGGAACGCCTCCTCCAGCTGTTTCCCGCGTTCAATTGCTTCCGCCAGCTGACGCGCCACGTCAAGCAAGCGCTCGCTCTGCTCTGCAATCAGCCTGTCCTTCTGTCCGGAGCGGGCAGACTCCTCGCCAATCATCCGGAAAAGCCCTTGGATGTAGTTTCTTTTGGCCGCAATGCTCCTGTCCTGAACCTGCAGCCGCGCCTCCAGGCTGCGGATCTGGCGGTTCTTATCCTCGATAGCCCCGATCTGTGCTTCTGTCTGTGCTTCAAGTGCAAGGATGAGGCGCTCCCGCTCCTCGATGATTCCCGCCTGGGTTTCCTTCTGCGCTTCCAGTTCACGGACGCGGTGCTCCCGCTCCTCGATGATCCCCGCCTGGGCTTCCTTCTGCGCTTCCAGTTCACGGACGCGGTGCTCCCGCTCCTCGATGGTGCCCGCCTGGGCTTCTGTATGCGTTTCCAGGTCACGGATGCGGTGCTCCCGCTCTTCGATGGTGCCCGCCTGGGCGTGCATCACGGTCTCCAGGTCTCGGATGAGCGCCTCCTGATCGCGCAATGTTTTGGAGCCCCGCTCGGCTTCCGTTTTTCTTTGGGCCTCACAGGTGAACAGCGCTCGTTCAATCTCCTCCGGCAGCAGAGTGCGCTGGCTCCAGGCAAAAGCAACGCCCTCGCTGCCGATCCGTGCCGCCCATGGCAGGATGTCTTCCCTGAGCTTTTTCTCAAAGGCTTCGGCGGAAAAATGCATGAGGTAGACTTCCCGCGCGCGATGCCTCATGGTTTTGAATTCGTCGCCGTTTTCTCCGCAGACACGCCGTATGCACTCTGCCAGCGCATCGGGATCGTCGCCTCGGTAAACCAACCCCGCCTCATGCTGCTCCAAGAAGCGGGCGGAGCCCGTGTGCTCAGAGCAGATCACAATTTTGGAAAACTGGCACGCCTCAGTGACGACGACTGGCATTGGATCGTCCCTGGAGGCGCAGATCAGGCAGTCGATCTCGGTGTAAAAGCCCGGCATCTTCTCCCGCTCGATCTGTGGGATATACTGCACACTCTCCGGGCGTCTGACGATTGCTTCATGGATGCGTCCGGTGAGATCGCGGTCATACGCTTGCCCGACAAACACGAAGCAGCAGCGCTGAAGGGTCTCCTCTGGCAGAAGCTCTATGGCATCCAGCAGGATATCCTGCCCCTTGCGCGATTCCACAGATCCCACCAGGGCGAAGACCTTTCTCCCCTTCGTAAAGGGGAAAAGCGCAGACTCACCAGATCGGTGTTTGGCCGATGCAGCATCAGGGATCCAATACAGGAACTCCTCCCGGGGATAAAAAGCCCGATGATCCAGCAGGTGCTTCCCGGCCAGCGGCCCTGCCGTAACGACGCGGATATTCCCGTGCAGATAATACGGCATTTCCCACACGAAACTGACATTGTAATACACCTCAGCCTCGTGTATCCACCACAGGACAGGGGTCCCCGCTCCGTTGAGCATGTCCGCCGCTCGGGCAGAAGCCGCGGTGTTTAAAACGATCAGGCTAAACAGCTCCGCCCCACGGGAAATCAGATCGGTGTCAAACAGCGCCGGCACTGTCGCCACCGGGATCCCCTCCCCGGTGAAGGGTGTCCGCAGAGGCCCGTCCTTAGGTGAGATCACCATTGGCTGCATCCCCAGCCTTTTCAGCGTCTGTGCCATATACAGAAGAACTACGGGCGCACCGGTCAGGCTGAGCTCATGGCTCACCAGCAGAACGCGCTTTTCTCCGCTGCTGGGAAGAAGCGCCCTGCCATGCAGCACACCGCCCGCCGACGTGCAGGCCGCCAAGAATCCTGTAAAATCCGGGATAGCCGGGGCTTTCCCCCCGGGAACCGCTTCAGCAGCACTCTTTTCCTCGGTATTGTCTTTCTCCACGCACACAGTCTCCTACTTTGTTTTGCTCCGTGATATACCGTCCCAAAGCATCCCGCCAATCCGGCAAGCGCGTAAAGCCCATTTCGTCTAATTTGCTTTTGTCCAATCGGCTGTTCAGCGGGTGGGCAGCTTTGGCAAGGCCGTACTCCGCTGTAGTCACCGGGATCACCTTGTTGCCCCGCCCGGCCTGCCGGAAGATCTCCCGGGCGAAATCGCACCAGCTGAGGTACCCGCCCTCATTGGTCGCGTGGTAAACCCCATACTTCTCCGTTTCGACCATATCACACAGGAGCCTGGCTAGATCCGGCACATAGGTCGGCGTACCGATCTGGTCATTTACCACCCGCAGGATACCGTGGGACTCCGCAAGTCTGAGCATCGTCCCAACGAAGTTTTGTCCCCTCGGTGCGAACACCCAGGAGGTGCGCACGATAAAATACTTTTCCAGCAGTTCCCGGACCGCCAGTTCTCCTTCCAGCTTCGTCTGACCGTAGACATTCAGCGGTCCAAAACCCCTGCAGTCCGGCTCCCATGGATCGGTTCCGCGGCCGTCAAACACGTAATCGGTTGAAATGTACATCATTTTACATCCCAGGACTTTGCAGGCTTCTGCGACATTTCGGGTCCCCTCTGCATTGACTGTACGGACTTTCTGCAGGTTTTCCGCATCTTCTGCGGCGTCCACGGCAGTCCAGGCAGCGCAGTGAATGACCGCGTCAGGAGAACAATCGAAAATCCTTCGTCGGACGGTCTCCTTGTCCGTAATGTCCATAGAACATCGGTCAAATCCGAAAGTTTCCGCGCACCTGTGTTCCAGTTCTCTGCATACAGCGCTGCCAAGCTGACCTCCGGCACCCGTTACCAAAACCCTCATTTGACTGCTCCCGTCAAATTAGATTCTTTCGTATTAAACGAATACACCACATAAACAGCCATTCCGGCTTGTCCGCCATGACCACCTCGAAGAGGCTTGCCGTTGGGCTGAAGCGCCGACTTTTCCAAACGGTCTTTCTGGCGGTACGATCCCCCCGGAAGCTTCGAGAGCGGGCCTCTGCCCAGCAGAGGGCCTGCGCAATCTCCTCCGACAAGCTCTCGTCCTCAGAGAAACGGGATTGCAGCCACTTGAGCCGCCGGACCATTGATTCGATGCGAATGTGGTAATAGCTCTCTTTATCCGTTACGCCGGCCATCACCCGCGTCTGGCTCTGGCCATGGATACGATATCGGATCAGTCTGTCCGGCAGAGATACGATCTTCCCCTCCCGCGCTTCGCACATGGCAAGATAATGATCGTGCACCATATCCGGGCAAACGGGGATCGCGGCTTTTGCAATATCCGCGCGGAACAGGCTGGCACAGCCTGTCACATAATTCCTCACCAGCAGCGAGGGGGCCAGTCCCTCCCCGGAGCGGAAAACATGACGCTTCCGAACCTTGGTGATGCTGCTCGCAATCTGTTTTCCCCCAGTGTCGATAATGACCATGTCGGAACACGCCAGAACCGCTCCTTCACGCTCCATCGCTGCGTGCATCGTTTCCAGTTTTTCCGGAAACCATATGTCGTCCTGATCGCAGAACGCGAAGTAATCTCCCTCCGCCTCCCGGATCATCGATTCGAACACCGCGTTCGAGCCGAGATTCTTCTCGTTCCTTTCAATCGTAAACGGAAATGCGGTGATGCGATCCTCCACCTGATGGCGGATATCCTCATAGGACACGGTGGTCGAACAGTCGTCGCGGATGTACAGTCGAAGATGCGGATAGGTTTGCGCGTTCAATGAATCCAGCTGTTCCCCGAGCCAGTCCATACGCGGCTCATAGACTGCCATCAGGATGGAAATCAGCGGTTTTTCCGTTATTTCACTTTGCATTTCGGAAGGCCGTTCCGGATTCTTCCGATCCGTTGTAACTGAGGGCATGGATCAAACCTCAAATTCTATTCTGCATTCTGCAAGAGTGGGGAATCGCTTATCTTTTTCGCTCAGTATATACGTTTCGAGCTCCGGCCACATGATACCGATATCAGGATCATCCCATGCGATACCGCCCTCATCCTCCGGATGGTATAGTTCGTCGCATTTATAGGCAAACTCCGCGTAATCACTGACGACCACAAAGCCGTGGGCAAACCCGCGAGGGATCAGGAATTGCCTTCTATTATCTCTGCTGAGATAGCACCCGGTCCATTTTCCATAGGTATCGCTGCCTTTGCGCAGATCCACAGCGACGTCGAACACCTCGCCCATCAGCACTCGCACCAGTTTCGCCTGGGGGTACGTCCGCTGAAAATGGAGGCCGCGGAGAACGCCTTTTCGGGAGCCGGACTGGTTGTCCTGCACGAAATCGTATATAAGGCCCGCAGCATCGAAATTGGATTTCTTATATGTCTCTGTAAAATAGCCGCGCTCATCTCCGAAGGTAACGGTATCAATGATGAACACACCGGAAATTGGGGTCTCCGTAAACATGAAATTCCCAAAAGTCATGACCGGGTTCACCTCCTATGCGTATCATGACAAATCTGATTCATATGCATGGCATACTTCGTCCGCCGGACCGAGCATTTTCAGTTTTCCGTTTTCCAGCCAAAGCGCCCTGGAGCACATCTCCCGGATCTGATTCATCGCATGGCTCACAAACAGCACCGTCGTACCGCCGCCCATAAGCTCCATCATTCGAGCATGGCTCTTCTCCTGAAACCCGGCATCACCCACTGAGAGTATCTCGTCCACGATCAGGATCTCCGGCTCTACCACAGATGCCACGGAAAACGCCAGCCGCGCCAGCATACCTGAGGAGTAGTTGCGGATCGGCATTTCAATAAACTGACCCAGTTCCGAAAAATCTACGATCTCATCGTATTTCGCTTTCAGGAATCCTTCGCTGTAACCCAGAATCGCACCGTTTAGGAAGATATTCTCTCGTCCGTTCAAGTCCATATCGAAGCCGCTTCCCAGTTCCAACATGGGGACCACGTTGCCGTTAGTAGCGACGCACCCCCCGGTCGGCTTCAGGATACCGGAGATCACCTTGAGCAGCGTACTTTTTCCGGCGCCGTTCCGCCCAATCAGCCCCAGCGTCTCTCCCCGCTTCACATCGAATGAAACACGATCCAACGCAGTGAAATCGGAATACGCGATCTTACCCGTCAGTCTCCGCGTTACGAACTCTTTCAGTGACATGATCCTGTCAGTATTCATGTGGAACCGCATGGTCACATCCCTGACCTCTATCATCGTCTCGAGCATTGCGGTCTCCTTATAAATACAAGACAAATCTATCCTGCTTCCTATAAAACACGATGGCTCCTACTAACAGCATCGCCAGCGCGATCACCAGGCATCGAAAATACATCACAGGTTCCGGTGATATGCCGTCCAACACGCACATTCGGGCGCTTTTCAGAAAGTAATATAGAGGGTTGAGCTGTAAGACCACCCTGAAACGGCCAGAGAGGATCGTCTCCGGATAAAAGATCGGCGTGGCATACATCCACATGATGCTCAGTACATTCCACAGAAACTGAGTATCCCGGAAGAACACCATGGATGCAGCCAGCAGCATTCCCAGTCCCAGGCAGAAGGTAAACAGACATGCGAAGAAATAAAGAGCCAGGATCGCGCTCTTTTCAAAATGCACCCCCGTCGCCAGACATACGATCACCATTGGGATTAGGGAGATCGCCAGATTCACTAGGGAAGAAAGCGTCCTGGTTAGGGGATAGATGTATTTCGGCATATAAACTTTGGTGATCAGCCCGGCATTTCCCAAGATCGAGGTCAGCGACATGCTGCAGGACTCTGAAAAGAAGTTGAACATAACCGTCCCAATGATCAGATATGCGGCAAAATGCGGTATATCGCTCTTGAAGACGGTTGAAAACACAAAATACTGCACCATCATCATCAAAAGTGGATTGAGGAAGCTCCAGACTACCCCCAACACAGAGCGCTTATATTTAGTCTTGAAATCTCTGGCAACCAGCTGGCGAATCAGAAAACGGTACTTTTGCAGTGCAATAATGGCATTGATGATAAAGCTTCGTTTTCCTTTGCTGAAACGATGCCAAACAACAATAGATAACAATGCCAGAAGCAATCCGAAAGCTGCCGCGATTTTCCAGTAGTGCAAGCCCGTCCATATGTAGTCCGTTCCCTGCGCAGAAAAGCAAAGCATTCCTTTCACTGACTCCCCGTTCAGATAAAGAACGGACCCATCATCCGCTGACGTCATGCTCATGAGCGGTGTCACAGCGCTTTCCGGATCGGAATCAGCGCGAATACGGATCATCAGCGGAACACCGTAAACGCTCTCAATCGGTGGCTCTGCGCGCAGAGTCAGTACCGTTCCCTCTTGGATCTTCGATGCGTCAAAGCTCTGCTGCATCAGTAATTCTTCGTCACGCCAAAGCTCCATCGTAATGTGTCCGGAATTCTCCCTGTAATACCCGCCGAACTGCACGGAAATGCTGTTCAAGCGTTGGATCTTCACCTGCATCATCTGCTCGACCATGGCTCCCCGGCACAGCACTACAGTACCCGCTTCCGCCGCAGGCAATTCGGTATTCCCGCGGGAATCACGAAGCCTGAGCTGATCCCCGGCCAGAAAGTAGAAGCATATGATGAAAGCAACGTAGATTGCAGCGGCAACGAAAATGATTCGTTTCAGGTTCAAACTGTTGTTTGGCATGTGGCGTCCTCGTTTTTTCATTGTCCGGAGAAGGATTCTTGCTTCTGACGTAGAGCAATCATGGCTTCAGCCATTCATGATTCGTCCGCCGCGCCATTATACTCCCGATTGACATTAAAACCGTCTTCCTGGACAGATCGTTAATAATCATCCGCCGAAACACCATGTCTAGCAACTTCAGAAGTGCCTGTACGACACTCTGTCAACTCTTTATTATAAGGCAATTCAGCTTCATTGTCCAGAGAAGTTATTGACCATCGGTTATATCATTTATGCATACACTAGTGCGGAAGTCTATTGGCTTTTCCCAGATCAAAACCTCCGATACGGCGCTCCTGTGTCACCGCATCGGAGGTTTTGAAGGTAGTCGTGAAGAAATCCAATGAAGCCTGGCCATGCCGTCTTCGGCAATGCCGCAGGCCGGCTCAGCCTTTCCCGCAGCCCTCCGGGTTCTTCCGCTGCCGGATTTAGCTGTCCCGGCGCATATCCCGGATGTTGTACTGTGTTTACCGATACAGCTCCCGATATGCTTTTCCGGCGTCGGCCAGATGCCGGTCCCTCCGGCTTACGTTATGGTCGTCAGCCTTTGATTCCGGCATACCGTCCTTCTCTTCTTCAGAAACCCGCCTGCAACGGCTCCGCTTCATTCTGTTTTTGCAGAACATTACTGTTCTGCACGGCCTCTTCCTTCGGTGCAAGCTGGTTTACCAGATCCGCAATGGATTTATCGTAATCGTGCTTGTCCAGGTTCTTCACCAGGTCCGCGCCGCCCAGCTTCGGATCCAGCTTTGCCGCTTTATCGATCACCTGTTCCGCCATCTGGGTCAGGTTCCATTCATACCCCGGCAAACCCCTGGTAAATCCCGTCTTTCCCTGGGACAGTTCGCCGGTCATGATCTTCTCGGCGATATCCGCTTTGATGATATCCTTCATCAGATTTTTCTTATCGAATTCCGTCGTTTTGTCGTTCACATCATACTGTGACTCGATCAGGTTCATCTTTGCCCTCGTGCGCCTCTTGTCCAGTTCCTGAAAGGCCTCGAACCCCTTCAGCATGTCCTGGTTCTTATTCCATACTTTCTCTCCGCCGATTTGCTTTTCCACCGCCGGATACAGGTATTCATCCTTCTTCACTTTATCCATGAATTTGGACAGATCCGCACCCATAGCCATGGCCGTCTTCTGGGCTTCCGTAAACTTTCCGCCCGGAAATTGCTTGTTCGTGAACATATCCACCGCGTTCTTGACGCCGTCGCGGATGGAGTAGACCATCCCGTCATACTTCTGCTGCTTCTTCAGATCCTTAAAGGCGTCGGAAACCTTATCTCGGCCCTCATAGACGTTCTCCTGGACCAGCTTCGCGCCTTCCGCCCCGCCGTGCTGCGGCTGGGCGAGCGTCTCCGTGACCTTCATCACATCTTCGGTATTGAAGTAAGCCAGCGCCCCGAAATCCTCGCTTTTGATCTTCTCAAATCCATGGTCGTAGGCGTACTCGTCGGTGATTTTTTTCTGTCTGGCATTATACAGTGTCTCTTCCTTACTGCCCTTTGCGTTGATCCCGAAGGGTCTGAGGCCGGTCTTCGGCGGCTCCATGCCGTAGAGGTTTTTCGCAAAATCTGTATTCCTGCGAAGGCTGTCCGCAGCTGTGGAAACCGGTGCGATCTCCTGCCTCCGGACCTCGTCAAGCTCTATCTGCCTTTTCCGGTCCGCCTCCTTGGTGACCACGTCCGCCTCCTTCGACTTGTCGGTCTCCTTCCTCCGATCATTCATCTGCGAAACATCGTTTTTGACCGCTTCCGCAGACTTCTCCCGGTTATCATAAGTCTGGCACACATCCTTGTAGAAACCGGAATAGATTCTGTTCCAGAAACGCTGCCATCCGTTGGGCTTCGGCGTGACCCGCTGCGGTATCTCCCCTGCCTCCAGCGGGCGGCTGACGGACAGCTGCCAATTGCCCTGATCGTCCTTCCCCAGCTGGAGCTGACAGGGCTTGTCGGACCTGGCCGGATACACGAAAACATTCCCCATCTGGACCTGGTTCCAGAAATCCTTCCCCCACCAGTTCTGCATCCCTGTTTCGTGCAGGTTCTTTATGCCCTCGACGCCGTCCTGCCCGGGCACGGCAAAGAACACTCTGGGCGTCCCCTTTTCTCCGCTGTTCAGGTGGACATAGGAGGCTTCAAAGGCGCCCTGGTCGGAATTGATGCCCAGCTGGGTGTTGAAATCCGCCATCTGCGTCAGCGCCTCTGCTTCCGCATCCGTGATTGCTTTCAGCCCCGCCTGCTGCGGACTGCTGTAACGTGGTTTAGGATCTGCGTTTCTCAAGATCGGCATATCGATATCCTCCCTGTCGTCGTAGTCTCCGGTCACGTCAATTATATAGCATAACAGCTTTTGTCCAACGAATTCGTCATTTTGAGAAAAATAACTGTATTCGGGGTTGAAATAATCACCGCTTTGGCGTATAATCGCAATCAAGAGTTGTGCGCAATATGACAGCGTGCAATCATAGCTTAGTGGAACCAGCAATGGAAGCAAGCCGATGTAAGATGCTGTCCTGCACGGAGGTCCCCGCAAGGAAAACACTGCCGCCATGATAGAAACAAAAAACGGGAGGCAAGGCTCGCTTCGATCAGCGCCTATGCCGAAAAGCTCTGAGGAGGATGTTTACTGGGATGGAACATTCACAAACAACGAGCAGATTTGACTGTATCAAGCTGAGCAATCAGCTTTGTTTTCCCCTATATGCCTGCGCAAAGGAAGTGATCCGGCAGTATCGGGGGCCACTGGAGGAACTGGGACTGACATACACACAGTACGTCGTGATGATGGTGCTCTGGGAGTTCGGCGGCATGACGGAGGGAGAGCTTGGTAGGAAGGTATACCTGGATTCCGGGACCCTGGCCCCCCTTCTGAAAAGGCTGGAAAAACAGGGCCTGCTCACCCGCGCCCGGCTGGAGGGCAACGAGCGGAAGCTCAATATTTCCCTGACGGCCCAGGGCGAGGCGCTCAAGGAAAAAGCGATCCTGGTCCCCCCCGCCATGCAGGGCTGCATCGACCTTTCCCAAGAGGAACTCATGGAGCTGAAACGGCTTCTGGACAAGGCCCTGCTCCGGATGGAGGCACATACATGAACAAAACAGACAACGATTTTGACCTGCAGGAATACCTGACAAAAGGCGTAGAGGGCGTGATCGCCGACGCCGTCAGGGCGACCTTGCGGAACCCCAGGGAAAGCGCGTTCATGCTGAAATTCGCAGCTGCGAGCAAGGCGGCCTCCAAACGCCGCAGGAAGCTGGAGGACAGCGGAGAGCATGTCCCCTCTTTCCTGATCGCCAGCATCACCAGCAAATGCAATCTGCACTGCGCCGGCTGCTATTCCCGCTGCAATCACGCGACCGTCGATGCGGAACCGGTCAGTCAGCTGACAAGCGAGGAGTGGCTCCGGATCTTTGACGAGGCGGAGGAACTGGGGATCAGCTTTATCCTCCTGGCAGGCGGCGAGCCGATGCTTCGGCGGGACATCCTCGAGGCGGCGGGAAAGAAACAGAATATCATGTTCCCCATCTTTACGAACGGGACCTTTATGGATGAGCGGTATTTCGAGCTTTTTGACCGCTGCCGGAATCTTCTCCCGATCATGAGCATTGAGGGGGAACGTGCGATCACGGACGCCAGACGCGGCAAGGGCATTTATGACCTCCTGATCGCCAACATGGAGGAGCTGAACCGGCGGGAGCTGATCTTCGGGGCTTCGGTCACGGTGACGACGGAGAATATCCACGAGGTCACATCCGGGGATTTCCTGGATTCCCTCTCGGAGCGCGGATGCAGGGTCGTGATCTATGTGGAATTTGTGCCTGTCACAGAGGAGAGCAAGGAACTGGCGCCGGGAGACAAGGAGCGGGAATACTTGATCGGAGAGCTGAAGAGGCTCCGCACGGAGCATCCGGAAATGGTCTACATCTCCTTCCCCGGTGATGAAAAGAGTTCCGGGGGCTGCGTGGCAGCGGGACGCGGCTTTTTTCACATCAATTCTCATGGCGGCGCGGAGCCGTGCCCCTTCTCCCCCTATTCGGATATAAACGTCCGGCGTTCGTCTCTCCGCGAGGCGCTTCACTCACCGCTTTTTACGGCGCTGCGTGACGGAGGCCTCCTGATGGACGATCATGAGGGCGGCTGCGTCCTTTATGAAAAGCGTGAACTTGTGGAAAGTATTCTGGCGGGAAAGCAGATCTAAGAAGATACGCACCATGGCAGACATGGCGGCCCGTGCGAAAAAGTTACTGTTAAGGAGATTCTTCAAATGGAGATCAAAGCAGTCAAATTCAGAAAAGACGGATTCTACACCCAGCCCTTCGCTTTCGGCTGAGAAGAGGGCCCGGACAAATTTGACCAGAACATCCGCTACCGCGGCAGCCTGCAGAATTACCTCATCGACACCGGGGACGAGGTGATCCTGGTGGACACCGGCCTGCCCGCCGGGACGCCGGAGGAAGCGCCGGATGAAAACAGCTTCGGTTTTACCGGCAAGGATATTTGCAGCTATATGGAGGCCTTCGCCGCCCTGGGCTATAAGCCGGAGCAGGTGACGAAGATCCTGCTGACCCATCGCCACAGCGATCATTCCGGCGAGCTGAAGAGCTTCCCCAACGCAAAGATCTACGTAAATGCCGAGGAGGTCTCCGCTGTGGAGCTGCAGGGCCTCGGGAACATCGTCCCCGTGACCTTCACCGACGGCGCTTACTTCAACTTCCCCGAGAGTCAGAAGATCATACCCGGCGTGACTTACATCAAGGCGAAGGGCCATACTAACGGCAACAGCATCGTCATCGTGGAAAACGAGGGTCTGTTCTATATGTTCCACGGAGATATCACCTATATAGACGAGGCGCTCTATGCCGACAAGCTGTCCACGGTTTTCGACGATCTTTCCGCCGCCCGCGAAACGCAGGATCGGGTGCGGGAATTCATCCGCAGCCATCCCACGGTCTACTGCGGCACCCACACGCCCCAGGGCTATGAAAACCTGGAGGCTAAACGGGTCATGGATCTGGACAACCCCGTCCCCACCGTCTATGCCGAAGTGGATTTTTCCGCGAAGGAGGCCAGCGGCAAATACGTCTGCTCCATCTGCGGCTATGTCTACGATCCCGCCGAGCATGACGGCGTCGCTTTTGAGGATCTGCCGGAGGATTGGAAATGCCCCCGCTGCAAGCAGGGCAAAGAGAAATTCAACCGTGCCTGAGTTTTGAAACGGCCCGGCTGCCGTCCCGACGGCAGCCGGTAAAAAGAGGAGAAATATTTATGGCTTATGATGTGATCGTGATCGGCGGCGGGCCCGCGGGTTTGTCCGCAGCCGTGAATGTGCGCGCCAGAGGGCGCAGCGTTCTGGTGGTCTCCAATCCTTTGGAGGAAAACCCCCTTTGGAAAGCGGAGCGGGTGGACAATTACCTGGGGCTCCCCGGCCTCAGCGGGGCGGAGCTGCTGGAGCGCTTTCACGCCCATGCCCTGCACGCCGGAGCCGAATTCCGGACCGGGCGCGTCCTCAATGCGCTCGCCATGGGAAGCGACTGGTATGTCAGCATCGGCAGCGACGTGGAAAACGCCAAGGCCATCGTCCTGGCGGGAGGCGTGGCCCGGGCGAAAAAGTTCCCGGGGGAGGCGGAGTACCTGGGCAAGGGCGTCAGCTACTGCGCCACCTGCGACGGGATGCTCTACCGGAACAAGCCCGTGGCCGTGGTGGGTTACAGCGAAAGCGCCAAAAAGGAAGCGGAGTTCCTCGCCTCGATCGGCTGCACCGTCACCTATTTTGACCGCCCGAAACAGTGCGAGATCACCGGCGGGGAGAAGGCGGAACGCCTGAAGTGCGACGGGCAGACCGTGGAAGCGGCCTGCATTTTCCTCCTCCGCCCGGCGCTGGCTCCCACGGACGTGTTCCCCGGCATCGGGGTGGAAAACGGCTATGTGCTCGTGGACCGGACCATGGCCACGAACCTGCCCGGCGTATTTGCGGCGGGAGACTGCACCGGTACGCCCCTCCAGGTGTCCAGCGCCGCAGGAGAAGGCCTTGTGGCGGGGCAGAGCGCCGCGAGATACGTCGCCGAGCAAATGAAATAAGCAGAAATAAAACGGAATCTATATTACAAAGGAGAGAGAAAAAAATGGCATTGCAGCATCTGACTGCGGAGAGCTTCGATGAAGCGATCAGCGCGGCGCCCCTGGCCATGGTGGACTTCTGGGCAACCTGGTGTGGTCCCTGCAAGATCCTGGGCCCCGTGGTGGAAAAACTGGCAGAGGAATACGACGGAAAGGCTTTGGTGGGAAAGGTTGACACGGACAGCGAAATGTCCCTGGCTCAGAGATTCGGCATCTCCGCCATTCCTACCCTGATCTTCTTCAAGAACGGCGCAGAGCTGAAGCGTTCCGTCGGCGTCGTATCGGAAGACGCGCTGAAGGCGATCCTGGAAGAAAACCTTTGATCCCATAGGCGGCAGGGCGCACCGCAACATGCAGTTACCGCCCGTCATTCCCAGCCGGCGCGCACGCCGGCGTGGGAATCCTTCCTCTCGTCCTTATTGGCTGAAATAGCGGGTATCCGCGCAAGCGCCAATACCCGCAAGATTTCGGCGAAACGTCCTCTCCAAAACGTGACCGTTTCCCTGGGTCGCGTTTTGGTTTTATTGGGAAAAACGGATTGCCACAGCCCCTTCGCGGGTTCATTCCGCGCGAGGGGAAGCCGGCGGGGACCCCTGAAAGATGAAACGGAGCAGAAACATGGCGTATGATTTCTATGTGCGGACATTGCAGGACCTGATCGATGCAGTCCAGGAGTTCGGCATCGTCCCATATTTTGCAACAATGATCCCCGGTTTTTCTCTGGAAGACCATTGCAGCCCGCAGACGCTGTTCAACGACACCGAGGGCAACACCTGGTTCTGGAAGGGTCCGGTGATCCGCGCCACAGGCTGTGCTTACGGGAAATTCTTCGGGAAGAAAGCCGCATACGTCCGAAAGGACCTCTTCCTGGACCTTGCAAATTACCGGCGGGATGGTTACGATTTCGACGCGAGATATGAGGAGGGGCTGGCTAAGCATCAAGACAAGCAGCTGTTTGACCTGATTGACGAAAACGCGCCTGTGACTTCCAAGGAACTGCGGAAGACCGGGGGGTATGCCTATCACGGGCGCTGGCAGAAAACCGAGGGCATCAAGGGTTTTGATACGTCCGTTACCCGCCTTCAGGAACAGTGCTATGTGATCACCAGCGACTTTGTCTTCACAAGGGACAAATCCGGGCGTCTGCGCGGCTGGGGCGCTGCGGAATACTCGACGCCGGAACGCTTCTTTGGAAATGATTTTTCTGACAACGTGTATAAGCGGACGCCGGAAGAATCCTATCAGCGGCTCATGGCGCATATGCGCACCCTGCTCCCGGATGTGCAGGAGGAAAGGATAAAGAAATTCATTCATTAACGAATAAATGACCGGAGAGATCATTTGTCAAAAGGCAAACGGTCCCTCCGGTCCAATCTTTTCCGCTCAAATCCTGTGGACTTTTCCCCAATCCGCGTCGGACAAAGCGTGCGCCTTCGCTTCTTCTGCCGGAATACCCATGGCCAGGATGCCGGCAATACGGAATCCGGCCGGCACATCCAGAATCTCCCGCACATTCTCCTCCGCCTCTTTTCCGGAGGCGTCCGTCCGAAAATGGATCTGCACCCAGCAGCTGCCGACGCCCTTTTCCTCCGCCATGAGCATCATAAAGGACATGGCGATGGAGCAGTCCTCGACCCAGGTGTCCGCCTTTTCGCTGTCGGCAAATACGGCGATCGCCGCACTGCACTGCGCCAGCATCCCGCCGCCTGCGTTTTTCGCCGCGGAGAGCTTCCGGAGAGTGTCCTTATCCTTGACCACATAAAACTCCCAGGGCCTGAGATTACGGCTGGTCGGCGCAAGGAGCCCCGCCTGAAGGATCTGCCGCAGCGTTTCTTCCGGGATGTCCCCGCCCGCATACTTCCGTATGCTTCTTCGTTTCAGGATCACGTCCATCAATTCCATAACCCACACCTCTACTCTATGGTATACCCGGCTTCGGCAAGGACGGCCAATGCCCGCGCAAAGGCTTCCGCTTTCACCAGGATGTAGTCCGTATTGAAGGTCGATACGGCGAAGATCCCGATCCCGTTTTCGGCAAGGATGCCCGAAATCTTCGACAGGATCCCGACGAGAGAAAAGTCGAGGACGCCTTGGATACGAAACGCCCGCCAGCCGTCCGAACGTTCAACGGCGTCGCCCGGGGCGTCTTCCGTCCTGCATACCAGCGAGAGTTCTTCGTCGGTCCGGGCGATGAAACAGAATCCTGAATACAAGCCGATATCTGCATCCCTCAGCAGCTTACAGATCGTCAGATCGCAGGACAGCTTCTTCAGTTCCACAATTACACTCCCCTCAGCAAAGGATTTTCGCTTTGGACGGCTTTTCAGCGTCGTAAAGGACTTTCACGCCAGTACCCTTGCCCGGAACAGGGCTGCCCGCTCCGATCCATTTCCGTTTGGAATACTCGGCGCCATCGACAGAATATACGACCTTTATGATATGCGGGAATACGGCGCCGTCCGAAGGGCCGGTTCTGATCGGCTTTGTGTTCACTTTCAGCCACCACTGTCTGGCGACGGAGACCACCGTTCCCGTTGTTTCTCTCTGCTGCATCTCATATTCTCCTTATTTCAGTCTTTCGATCCGCGGCATCGGCTATGCATTTCTTCTGTCCGGACTCTTCGCCGTCGCTGCCGGGATATTATAGCATATTTTCATGGGATTTGCCATACAGCCGCAGAACGGCTGCATCCTGCGCGTCCGCTGCGCGAGGCGAAGTCCTCATGAGCAGCTACGATTTAATCGCCGATTACTTGACAGGAAAGGCCCTGACCAATACAATAAAATGGAAGAAGCTGGTCGGCAGTCCGGAGAGGAAAGATCATCGGTCTGGGCATTCACCAGATCATCAACCACACCCAGCTCATCAACCTGGACTCCAAGAAATTCAACGAGGACGCTCTGCTGGAAGGGGCGATCCTCAGCAAGATGGCTGAGCTTGCCGGGAGAGACCCGAAGCTGGAGAAGGAAGTCGAGAGGTACGCCAGCGCAAAAGAATTGGAGCAGGCGGCAGGTATGGGAGCCGTTTACAAAGTCGTGCGGGACTCCCGGGCCGCAAAGGCAAAGCTGATGGCTGCCGACGGGGAAAAACCGCTCGCCGAGGCAGAGCGCAAAGCCTGCGTCGAGCTGATGCTGCGGGAAAAGGTCCTGGCGAATCTCGGCTACGAAGAGGGGCGACTAAAATACACCGAAAAAGATGAAACTGAATTACTGAGTCTTTACTACCAACAGCAGGACAGCGGAAAGGCGTCTGATGATCGCAACGAGCAGGCGCTTGATGCGGTATTTTCCTCCGCGAGAATAGATGCCAAGATACAAGCGCGCGTCGGACTTCCCGGTTACCTGGGGATGATGGGTGCAAAGGGGCCGCTCTTTGCCCGGGAGCTGCTGGAACAGTCGCAGCTCAACAGAGACAAGTTTATGGCGGGAAAGAGCAACGAGCAGATCCTCGAGGCATTGGGGGCGGATCCCGGCTCCACGAACGACCCGTTCTACAACGCATCTTACAAGGACAAAGAGCGCTACTACAGAGAAGACGAGCATCTCAACGAAGCCCTGCGGGAGTACAAGGCCAAAACCGGCGCCCCGCAGCAGAAGAACTTTTGATCTTCCGGGGCCGGATGACCGCCCGGGATCCCCACAAAGGGGCCTGCGGCGGTCCTTCCATTCCGTTAAGCTGAACCGGTGGGCAAACCGGCTTTCGAGGAAACAAGTCTCTCATAACATTCTTACATCATGATGAGGTGCCCCCATGGCAGCAGAAGCAGAATACAAGGAATGGCCAAAAATGACGCTCGAAGAGAAGCGGGATTGGCTCTTCAAGGAGCAGAAGGAAACCCTGGATCGTTTTCTGGAACGCGGGGCGATCTCCAGAAAGCAGTACGATTCGAGCCTGCGGGAACTTGCCAAAAAGATGGCTGTCGCCATAGCCGAGTGACCGGCGCAGCATAAGGGAAAAACTATCATGCGCGTTTACGGGCCAAAGGCGGCCTTTGCAGCCTGATTCCCGCTATGCCCCGCCAGTGTTTCCGAGGGGCGGCAGTCCGCCTGCGGTCTTCGCCCGGCCTGACGAAAACCCTACTCGCAAATCCCCGTCTGCTTCCGCCGGATCAAATAAAACGTTACTCAGAAATACCGCTGGGAGTGAACAGAATGAAGGAACAAACAACGGCCGCCAATACCATGCAGCCCTACCTTTCGCCGCTGGCAGTTTGGGCGTTGTCGGTCGGTTCGGCCATAGGCTGGGGCTCTCTTGTCGTTACCAGCCGTTCCTATCTCTCCCAGGCAGGACCAATGGGCTCCATACGTGCAGGGCTATTACTTCTCAAAGCCGCTGCTGCCTGAAGATTTTGACGTTTTCCTCGCCGAGCGGGCAAAGATCAAGTATGAGGCGACGTCCGTAACCCGAAAGACCTATATGAGCATCTCCAAAGCGCTGACCAGCAGCTTTGAGAGCATTTACTATGTGGATGTGGCCACGGACATCTATCTCGAATTCTTCACCGGCGCGGACGGCGACCTGGAAATCCGCCCCCGCGGAACCGATTTCTTTAAGGACGCACGGGAAAAGCTGCTGGAAGGCGTGCTGGAAGCCGATGTGCAGAAGCTCCGAGAAGCGACCAGCAAAACAAACCTGATCCATCTGGCTGAACAGGAAGAATCCATCCAGCTGTCATTTTCCAGGCAGAAAAACGGAGTGCCGGTCCCTTATTCTCTCCAGACCATTCGGACGAGGGAAAGCGATCATCACCACCTTATCATCGGCGTGAGACAAGAGCGCGATGATGGGGACGAGCGCGCCTGACCCGGGGCCCGCGCCGCAGCCGGGGCGGTCGTCTGAGCACAAAGTCGGGTAGGCTGCCCCCTGCCCGCAGAGACGGGTCTGGCATTTCCTGTAAAATTTTCACGGCAAATCTGCCCCGCAGTCCAAATTTGACTATGAAAGAACCGCTTCCGATGGTATAATGCCTTATGGCTTTCGCTTTTAAAGGCGAGCCGACACGTGGGGAAAAGAATCTGCGGGGGGAGGCGAAAAGCGCTATGAAGAAAACCTGGATCACCATATTCAACGTATGCATAATTCTTGCCCTGCTGACCTACGTGGTCCTCTATTCCCACTATGCGAGCAGGAACACCGCCCAACGGCAGATCGAGCATTTTGAAAACACCACGATCACCATGGAGCATGTCACGGAAAACTATCTGGAGGGCGAGCAGCGCATCTGTGATGTGTGGGCGCGCTATATCAACAGCAAGGACATGACCATGGAGGAAGCTGCCGCCTTTATTCGGATCTCCCATGTGCTGCCCAACGCCTCCGCGCATATCGTGTTTCATGACACGCTGTCCGGGCTGACTACGAAGGCGAGGAACGACGGCTCCGAAGATTATTCCGTCTCTTATTCGCGGACAAGCCTTCTGAACGATGTGAGCTGGATCCATGATATAGGGGAAGCCATCAATATTTCCCGCGCCTATACGAACCCGGTCAACGGCGAACAGTCCATTGCCTTCTGCAATCACATCACGCTTCACGATCCGGAGACCGGGAATCCCCGGGACGCTATACTGCTTCGTGTGCTGCCGCTGTCAGAGCTGGAGCAGAAATGGGTCTTTCCCCAGGAAGAGTTTGAAAACGCCGAGCTTTCCATGATCGACGCAGACGGCGATTATATCATCAAGGGCCATTCTTTCAAAAATTCCAGTTTCTTTGAGTTTTACAGGTCCTACAACGCCGCAGATTCCTCCTCCGCGCAGCAGATCTTTGACCGGATCACTTCGTCCACCGGCTCCATCACCATGCTCAACTCCCGCTATGAGGAATGTATCCTCGCCTATACCCCGGTCGCCGCGGCAAGAGGATGGACGTTTCTCTGCTTCATGCCGATGAAGGATCTGGTCGTAAACAGCGAAAACTGGCTGTTGATCGGTTTCGTCTCTGCGGGCCTCCTGATCCTGTTCGTATTTGATCTGGCCGTCATGCGCATTTTCAACAAAAAGCTCCAGGCGGTGGCCCGGGACGCGGCGGCGGCCAACCAGGCGAAAACCGATTTTCTCTCTACGATGTCCCATGATATCCGCACGCCGATGAACGCGATCATCGGCCTTACGACGATCGCGGAAAAGAATCTCGGGGACGCGGTATCTGTGGGAGAATACCTGCGGAAGATCTCCATGGCCAGCAACCACCTGCTGACCCTGATCAATGACATTCTGGATATCTCCAAGGTCGAGAGCGGAAAGCTGACCCTCAGCCCGCTGACCTTCTCCATCGTCGAGACGGTGGAAAACCTCGTGAACCTGTCGCAGCCGATGGTCAAGGAAAAGAACATCGAGTTCAATTTCCGCATCGGCCGGATGGAAAAGGAATACTTCTACGCCGACCAGCTCCGGCTGAATCAGATCTGTATCAACATCCTTTCCAACGCCATCAAATACACGGAGCCCGGCGGCCGCGTCAGCGTGGATTTGTACGAGGAGGAGAGCCAGAAAGAGGGCTGCGTGCAGCTGACATACCGGGTCTCCGATTCCGGCATCGGCATGAGTCCGGAATTCATGGCAACCATGTATCAGCCCTTTTCCCGCCAGACGGACAGCCGGGTAAACAGCGTTCAGGGGACCGGGCTCGGACTTGCGATCACAAAGCGGATGGTCGATCTGATCGGCGGCAGCATCGACTGCCAGAGCGAGCAGGGCAAAGGAACGACGTTCACCGTCAAGCTGGATCTTCCCCTTGCGGAGCGGCAAAGGGAGGAAATGGTGCTCGATCCGATGGACATCCTGATCGTCGATGACGACGACATCCTCCTGGATACGGCAGTTGCCACATTGGAGTCTCTCGGCGTGACGGCCGACCGGGCCGAAAGCGGGACGGAAGCCCTCGGCATGATCATGCATCGGCATCAGGCAGGCCGGGATTACAGCGTTGTGATCCTCGACTGGAAGATGCCGGATCTCGACGGCATCGAAACGATACGCCGGATCCGTCAGGAAGCGGGCGTGAACACGCCCATTCTGCTGGTCTCCGCCTATGACTGGTCGGACATCGAGGACAAGGCAAAGGAGGCCGGGGCAAACGGATTTGTCAGCAAGCCGCTGTTCCGCTCCAAGCTGTATGATACGATCAACACGCTCCTCGGGACCGAATCCAAATCCGTGGAGCCGGAGAACGACTATTCCGACCTGGAGGGGCTGAATATCCTCATTGCGGAGGACAACGACGTCAACTGGGAGATCATTTCCGCCATGCTCGGTATGTTCGGCATCACGGCGGAGCGCGCCGAAAACGGCCGCATCTGCGTGGATAAAATGCGTCAGGCGGCAGAGGGAAGCTACGCCCTCATCTTCATGGATATACAAATGCCGGAGATGAACGGACTTGAGGCCACAAGGAATATCCGTGCGCTGGATGATCCCTGGGCGTCCTCCATCCCGATCATCGCCATGACGGCGGACGCCTTTTCGGAAAACGTCACAGAATGTATGAACGCCGGCATGAACGGGCATATCGCAAAGCCGGTAGACATCAAACTTGTCATCAAAGAGATCCGCAGGATCAAGGAGGAAAGATCATGAAAAAGCTGCTCAGCGCCATTTTGGTCGTCTGCGTACTCCTGTCGCTGGCGGCCTGCGGCGGCAAGCCGAAGGAAGAAACCGCCGCCGGGTTCAAGCCGACTCTCGACACAAAGACCAGCTGCAAAATCACCGTCGCCGGAAGCTATGACAATTTTGAGGCGCTGGAGGCCGTATTTGACCGGTTCAATGAGATCTATCCGGATGTGCAGCTGAGCTATGTGAAGCTGGACGACTACAACAACATGCTGGGCACGGTGCTGGACAGCAAGGACAAGCCCAATATTTTCTTCTCTCATTCCTGGATGATCGGGAACGAACAGTACGATTCGGTATTCGCGCACATGGAGGATCTTTCCGACGCAGCCCTGGGGCTGAATCTGAGCTGCATCCGCCCCGGCCTGATCAACCATGATGAAGAAGGCCATGTGCTGATGGTGCCGGTTTTCTCCAGGACCTATGGCATGCTGGTGAACAACGACCTGTTTGAAAAGGAAGGCCTCAGCATCCCGACTACATGGACGGAGCTGCTGGCCGTGTGCGAAGCGTTCCGCGGCAAGGGCTACGCCAGCCCCATGATGGGTTACAGCCTCAAATCCTCCACCAGCTGTTTCATGAATACGGTCGCCTATCCGCTGTGTTTGGCCGAGCTGGCCAAAAACCCGGAGGCCCTTGGGCCGGCCAATGAGCTGGATCCCGCCGGGGGAGAATACATGCGTCCGGCGCTGGAAGCCGTCGAAAAGCTCATCGGGAGCGGCTACATCGACATGGAGGCCTGCGACAAGATCGAAGACAACTACACCCAGGTGATCCTGCGCTTCTTTGAAGGCGACGTGCCCATGATGATCTGCACCGCCGACACCGTGTCCGGCACCAAAAAGCGGGAAAGCCAGTCTGAGGCTTTTTCCGGCGCGCCTTTCAATTACACGTTCTGCCCGATCCCCATGACGGACGACGGGGTGTATTTCATCGACAGTCCCTCCGTGCAGTTTTCCGTGAACAAGAACTGCGATAACCTGAATATGACCAACGAATTTATGCGGTTTCTGATCACGACCAAAGAGCTGAACGAGATGGCTTCGGTGAAGCGTCTGGTATCGCCCTGCTCGGAGCAGTCCATGGATTCGGTCTATGCGCCCTTCAGCCAGGTGCCCTCCGACCATACCATCTCCCCGGAGATGCTCGGCATCCTGGATCCCATGACGGTCCAGATCCGACAGGCGGCGTTCCAGGTAGGAAAAGGGGAAATCACCGTGGATGAAGCCATCGCAATGTACGGGAGCTTCAAGTAGAAACGGAGCGGTTTTCCTCAGTTCAAGTTGAAGAAGCAAAGCGCAACTGCGGCAGCAGAGAAAAAACTGGGAGGTCAGCGTCCTGACCTCCCAGTTTTTTCTGTCCATTGTAAACCGTCAGAGGATTTTCTCGACTATCTCCAGGCGAATTACTCCGCCATCTCCCAGGAAAAGCCGATCCCCTTCGCGGAAGAGCTTCGGCATGTAAAAGCCTACCTGGGGGTGGAGGCTGTGCGCTATGACGGGCTGCTGGAGGTGCAATACGATACGCCCCACACGGAATTCCGCCTGCCGCCCCTCACCCTCCAGCCCATTGTGGAAAACGCCGTCAAGCACGGCATGAACCGGGAACGGGCCGTTCTGCTCATCACGGTCCAGACCCGCAAAACCGGGGATGGCAGTCAGATCGTCATCGAGGACAACGGGCCCGGCTTCGATCCCGAACAGGAGCCCTCCCCTCCGGATGGCGGCGCGGAACCGGCGCAGGAGGCCTGCATCGGGCTGGCGAATGTCCGCGGGCGCCTGGAGCTCGTCTGCGGCGGCACTCTCGCCATCGCGCCCCGCCCCGGCGGCGGCACCGTCGTCACCATCCGCATCCCGGACCGCCCGCAGCGCCGGGAATCCTCCGACGCTACTGCCTGAGGCGCTCAGCCGTTTCCCCTGCCTGTCGGGAGCCCAGGGCTTCACGCCCTGGCTTCCAGGATCTTCTTCTCGTATGCCCGGATCTCCGGGAACCATTCGCCGTCCGCGGGCTTTCCGCAGCGGCGGCAGTATTCCTCCCACACTTCCCCGAAGGGAGCGGTCTTGAGCTCCTCTTGCATCACCATAAGCTGCGTGAAATCGCCGGTATCCTGCAGGGCTTTCAGCTCTGTATTCGGCTGCAGCAGGGCGAAAAGCAGCGCTTTCTGCATATTGCGGTAGCCCGTGACCCAGGCGCTGATGCGGTTGATGGAGGCGTCGAAATAATCCAGGGCGATATGGACGCGCCCGTCCAGCCCGCCGCAGCGGACGATCTCCCGGGCGATCTCCTTCGTTTCATCGTCAAAGAGCACCACATGGTCGCTGTCCCAGCGGATGGGGCGGGTGACATGGAGGGCGATCTCCGGGAAGAAGGCCAGCAGCGCGGGGATCTTGTCGGAAACCACCTCGGTGGGGTGGTAGTGCCCGTTATCCATGAGGGGGATGCACTTATCCCGGTTCACGGCGGCATAGGAGAGGGCAAATTCCCCGCTGCCCACGGTGTAGGCTTCCACGCCGATGCCGAACACCTTCGACTCGATGCAGGGCTTCACCTTGCGGAAATCGTAGGGCTCGGAGAGGATGGCGTCGATGCTCTCCTTATACCGCAGCCGCGGCCCCATCCGGTCGGCGGGGATGTCCTTGAAGCCGTCGCCGGTCCAGATGTTCATGATGCAGCTCTCCCCCAGCTGTTCCGCCAGGAAAGCGGAAATGCGGATGCTTGCTTTTCCGTGCTCGATCCAGAAGCGGCGGGTCTCTTCATCGGGAGAACTCAGCGTCAGCGGGTCGCATTTGGGGTGGGAGAAGAAGGTGGGATTGAAGTCACAGCCCAGTTTCCGCTCCCTGCAGAAATCCACCCACTTTTGAAAATGCTTCGGCTCCAGCCTGTCCCGGTCTGCCCACTGCCCATCCCCGAAGATGGCATAGCTGGCATGGAGGTTCATTTTGGGCCTGCCGGGGATCAGCTTCAGCGCCACATCCAGGTCGGCCATCAGCTCCTCCGGCGTGCGCGCCCTGCCGGGGTAATCCCCCGTGGTCTGGATGCCGCCGGTGAGGGGCTTGGCCGGATCCGTGTCGAAGCCGCGCACATCGTCCCCCTGCCAGCAGTGGAGGGAGACGGGGACGGTTTTCAGCTTTTCCATCGCCGCCTCGGTGTCTGCGCCGAGAGCGGCGTATTTTTCTTTTGCTTCCGGATAGCTCATTTGTCCGCCTCCATCTGTACCTTAAGGTTGCCCAGGGCCGTAGCCTCGATGGGCAGGGCGACCACCTGTTTTCCGGTGGTCCTCTCGGTCAGCTCGTTCAGGAATGCATTTTTGGCTCCGCCGCCCACGATGTAAAGGCGGTCAAAGCGCCTGCCGGTGTTCTGTTCCAGCTCCCGGACGGCATCCCGATAAGCAAAGGCCAGGCTGCGGCAAGCGCAGCGGAAATAATCGCCCGCGGTCGGCAGCTGCCTGCCCAGCGCCTCGTCAAAGGCCGCCTTCATGCCGGCAGGCGCCAGGAAGCCTTCGGCGTTGGCGTCCACGATCCCGGCGAATGTGCTTGCTTCCGCCTCGGCCGTGATCTCCGAGAAGGGCTTTTCCGGGCAAAGCTCCTCCCGAAGCCGGTTTATTAGCCACATCCCCATGATGTTCTTCTGATAGCGGTTGTAGCCCACGCCGCCCTCGTTGGACCAGTTGGCAGCCTGTGAAGCCTTGCCGGTGATGGGCTTCGGCGTCTTAACCCCCAGCAGGGACCAGGTGCCGCTGGAGATGTAGGGCTGATTCCCCTCCATGGGGATGCCCTCTACGGCGGAGCCGGTGTCGTGGGTGGCGCAGAGGACGACCCGGATGCCCGCATATTCTCCCAGCACCGTTCCCGGCTGCTGCAAAGGGCGGAACAGGTGCCCGGGCAGGCCCAGCGCCCGGATGACGTCGGGGTCATACTCCCCCGTGATCGCGCTCACCATGCCGGTGGTGGTGGCGTTGGTGTATTCATGGGCCTTCACGCCGCAGAGCTTCCACAGAAGGTACTCCGGGATCATGAGGAAATCCGTGACGCCGTCCAGCCGCCCGGCCAGCAGGTCCGCATAGAGCTGATAGACCGTGTTGAAGGGCTGGAACTGGGTGCCCGTATGCCGGTAGAGCGCGGAGAAGTCCATTCTTTCGTGGGCCTTCGGGATGACCGCCTCCGTGCGGCTGTCCCGGTAGGCATAGCAGGGGCGCACTTCCCCGTCCCGGCGCAGCAGCACATAATCCACGCCCCAGGTGTCGATGGACAGGCTTTCGATCCTCCCGAAGCGCTCTCCGGCCTTGCCGATGCCCGCTTTCACATGGGCAACCAGCGCGTCCAAATCCCAGGTGAGGTGTCCGGCCTTATCCTTCACGCCGTTGGGGAAGCGGTAGACCTCCTCCGTTTTCAGCTCGCCGCCCTCCGTCCAGCCTACGATGTGCCGCCCGGAGGAAGCCCCGATGTCGATGGCAAGATAGTATTTCGGCATATGCGATCCTCCGTTTATCGCGCCGGCGGTCACGGTCTCCCGCCCGCCGTGCTGAGGATGACCCTGTCCTCTCCCGTCTGGCAGACGCGGATCTCCGCATCCGGGCGCAGCAGACGGGGATTGTTGGGAATGAGCAGCCTTTCCGGCGAATCGAAGGCGGTGTTCTCATTCCGCTTTCCGTTTATGTAGACGACGCTGTATTCCGTAAAGCCCGACCCCAGGATCTCAACGGTCGTGTCTCCGAAAACCACCTCGTTTACGGTGATCTCTTCCAGGCCCATCTTCATATCCGTTTTTTCGTATGGGCTGACTCCGCCATAGGCGATCTGATCTCCGTAAAGCAGGTCATACTCCAGGAGCTCCAGCCCCTCCTGGTAGTTCTCCATTCCCCTGTGTTCCCGGTGATAGTCCGTGATGACGCCGCCCTGGATCCCGACGGCATCCAGCAAGCGGGCCGTCAGCTGATATGCCCACAGATCCGCATCCTCCCCGCCGATCCCGATGCCGCAATTGCTCCAAAGGAAATACTGCGTCTCAAACAGGCTCCCGTTCACCAGGTCCTCTTCGGTCAGGTCCAGGGTGGGCAGATGATCGCCATACGCGACGACGACCGTTTCCTCGTCACAGTCCTTCAGGGCTGCGATCAGATCCCCCAGGAACTGGTCCGTACCCTGCAGCTGGCTCGCAAAATACAGGAACTGCTCGGAAGCGCCGCCCTCGAAGACCTCGTTGCCCCGAAAGGCGATGTCCTCGATCCCGCCGTCATCCGGGTATTTCCCGTGACACTGCACCGTGACGGTGAAGATGAAATCCGGCGTCTCCGTTTTTTCCATCGCCTGCAGGATATATTTCGTCAGCACAGCGTCCTTCGGCCAGCCTTTTTCCGTGAATTCAAGCCCTTCCATGTACTCGACCGAGGTGAAATCGTCAAAGCCCAGATTGGGGTATACCTCGTTCCGGCCATAGAAAGAACCCGCGTAGTCGTGGATCGCGTGGGTCCCGTATCCCAGTCCCTTCAGATAATACGCGATGCTTTCACAGGTATTGTCACGGAGTATGGATTCGTAGGGATACTCGCTGAGGCCGAAGAAATCCAGGCTCATACCGGTCAAGACCTCGAACTCGGCATTGACGGTCCCGGCCCCCAGCGTCGGCATGCGCAAAAAGCCGGAAGCGCAGGAATCCCGCAGAGCGGTGAAGTTCGGGATCGGGTTTTCGCTGAGCTCGACGCCCTTGATGAGGGCGGGATCAAAGAAGGACTCCAGCTGCACCAGGATGATGTTCGGCCTTTTTGCCGCCGTCACGGCGGGGTCCACGTCCAGCCCGGTCACTGCTTCTTCCGAGTAGTCCTCCGGACGGCTCACGCCGCTTTTGAAAAGGCTGTGCGCGAAGCAATAGGGAAATCCCCGCATTTCAAAGGCTTCGTTGATGCTTTCATACTGCTCGGTGAGGTTGCTGTGCCTGCTTCCGAAGAAGCCGAACAGCCCAAGGGCGACGGCGACAGAAGCCACGATCACGATCTCTTTTTTCAGATCCGGCGCCTTTTGGCTGCGGGGCGCGCGGGCATAGAGAAGAACGACGAACAGGGCAAAAGCTGCCCCCGCCCCACAGAGCAGGGCGATCTCCCAGGGGGAGAAATACACGTCCGCGATCCGGAGCCCCGACGCGGCGATGGACAAGTCTCTGGCGGAGAAGGGCGTCGCACGCATGGTAAGCAGAGCCAGGTTCACGATCCCGAAAACGACCCAGATCAGCGTGACCAGTATGCTGTAAAACGCTTTTCGCCTCAGCAGCATGGTGAACATCAGCGTCGAGAAAATGATCGCCGTATTCAGCAAATAGATATGCGGGCTCCTGACAAGGAAAAGCAAAGCCTGGACAGGCTCCCGGTGCCCAAGCAGTTCGATGAACAGTTCTATGGCCGCCGACAGCACGGCAAGGGCCGCGACGGGTCTGGTATTGAGAAGCTCGTTCCATGACGACAGCAGCTTTGATCGCTTCATGTATCCTCCCAGTAACCGATGATTCAATCGGCGTGTGCGGATTGTCGAGCAGATTTTTCGCCTGAGGAAGGCGAAAAATCGCAGGAATACTTTGTGTATTGCAAGAATTTTCGACAAAATCAGGCGGAAAATATGCCGGCAAGACGTGCGCGGTGATTGAATCATCGGTTACGTCAGGGATCCGCAAGGTGCTTTGGCGGCAGCGCGGGTCATTCTCCGGCATCTGGTCCGACGGCACGTCCGCAATGACGGATCCGGTATTTTTCTGCCGACAGGAGGGATTATAACTCGAATCGGCGCATTATTCCAGCCTGAGCTTGTATTTCTTCATGATTCCGCGATCGCAGGTCTCCTCCGCCTCCGCCTCTGCGGGACTTCGCCGGTCATGGGCGCGGCTTTATTCCCGGGAGCTTACTTTACTTTCAACCTGCTTTTGTCTGTCAGTCCGCCCTTCCTGCAATTATCTCTTGACAAAGAACGTTAATGGTTTTATAATGCCACCAATCCAAAAAGGAGATGCGAACTGACATGATGCTCCGCGCTGCTTATTACTTTTATTATAGCTTTACCGTCCCGACACGGTAGGGCTGATTTGTGATGCAGGCGGAAAGACAGGATGAGGATTCCGATGTGCGGCACAGATTGACCCTGTGCCGCACGTTTTTTATCCAAGGAGGGCATACCGATGATCGTAGTAATCAAAAAAGACGCAGACAAGGAAAAGCAGGACCGGCTGGTGGATTGGCTCAAGACCATGGGTCTGGGCATCCACGTTTCGGTGGGAGAGTATCAGACGGTGCTGGGCCTGATCGGGGACACCAGCAAGGTGGACATGGACCTGCTGGAAAGCCTGGATATCGTGGATTCCGTGAAGCGGGTATCGGAGACCTTCAAATGCGTCAACCGCAAATTCCACCCCGACGACAGCGTGGTGGAGATCGGCAGCGTGAAGGTGGGCGGCGGCCACTTCTGCATGATCGCCGGTCCCTGCTCCGTGGAAACGGAGGAACAGATCGTCACCGTAGCCAGGGCGGTGAAGGCCGCCGGCGCGAACATGCTGCGGGGCGGCGCCTTCAAGCCCCGCACCTCCCCCTATGACTTCCAGGGCCTGAAGGCCCAGGGGCTGGAGCTGCTGAAGATCGCCCGGGCGGAAACGGGCCTGCCCATCGTGACGGAGATCATGAGCGCCGACGCCCTGCCCCTGTTCGAGGATGTGGACCTGTTGCAGGTGGGCGCCCGGAACATGCAGAATTTCGACCTGCTGAAGGAGCTGGGCCACTTCGGCAAGCCGGTGCTGCTGAAGCGTGGCCTGGCCAACACGCTGAAGGAGCTGCTGATGAGCGCGGAATACATCATGGCCAGCGGCAACGAGCAGGTGATCCTCTGCGAGCGGGGCATCCGCACTTACAGCGATTACCTGCGCAACACTCTGG